>PJUB01000047.1_pt1 | contig 136162 bp, 127 predicted proteins | sample 1512141 | NCBI WGS metagenome assembly PJUB01 (sample SAMN08177677, study PRJNA422409) | Soil metagenome, whole genome shotgun sequencing project. | isolation source: Soil enriched on filter paper: alkali lignin treatment | place: USA: Madison | collected 2015-01-15
AGGCCCTCGAGGTCCTTGAGGATCATCAGTTCCAGATCGTCGCTGGCGGCGTCGGTCGCTCGCCAGCGGCGCCATAGGGGACTGCGCCAGTCGGCGCGTCGGCGCTGACCGGCCTCCACCAGGAAGGCGCCGAGGGCGAACAGGGCATAGGCCATCGCGGCCAGGATGAGGATCAGCGCCGGCGCGAGGAACAGGCTGGAGACCTGATAGAGGCCGGCTTCAAGCTGGGGCATGAGGGACCTTTCGAGGGAGAGAGACGAGACGGCTGACGCCGCCCGCCAGGAAGGCGAGGAGAAACAGCAGGCCGCCCCACGGTGGGGGAAGGGACGGGGCAGGGGCGGGCGGCGGGATCGGCTCAAGGACCTGGCCCCGCACGAGGTCGGAGGGCGTGCCCGCCGGGGCAGGCTCCGGGGCCGAGGCCGCCGCTGAGCGAGCCGCTCCCTGGCCGAAGCCGGGAGGCGTCGTCGCTCCGGGGGGCGAAGGACTGTCGATCTGCGCCAGGCGCGCCTCAAGCGCTTGCCGCGTCGCCGCGTCGGGAGACCAGTAGCCCTTGGCGATGGCGTTGCGCAGGCGCTGGATCATCTGTCGTTCGGCCGTGGGGTTGTGGGCTTCGAACCATTCCCGCACGCCCAGGCCGCGCTCGTCGCGGACATAGACGTCGTGAAGCGCCTGCCACTGATCCTGTCGGACCATGCCGGGCGCGGTGGCTTGCCAGCCGAACAGATTGTCGGCCAGATCCACAACAGCCAGCGTCCCGGCATAGCCTTCGGCCTGCATGGCCTGGATCCAGGTGCGGTTGGTGTAGCGGCTGCGCATTTCCGCAGCCAGAAAGTCGCGAGCGGCGACCGTCCTCGGCGACCCGGCCCGCGCGTCGGTGATGTAGAGAGAGGGCGCCTCGCCGCCGGCCCGCCGGATCGCCAGCGACAGGCCGCCCAGGTATTCGAAAGGGTGATCGGTCGACAGGACGCCGTGCAGGTTGCTGGATCGCGACAGGGCGGCGGCCTGGACCCCGGCGAGCTGGGCTGCGAAGACGCCGCGCTGCGCTTTCCGGCCCCAGCGTCCCGCGCCATAGACATAGCCTAGGCGATCCAGGAAGGGATCGGCCAGATCCTCGGCGTCATTCCAGCTGTCGGCGTCGCGCACGGCGTCGGGCACGCCGCTGCCGTAGTCGCCGGGCGCATTGCTGAAGATGCGGGCGCGGCCCAGGGCCTCGGCCTCATCGGTCGAGAGGCCTTCGGCGACCAGGCGAGCGGCGGCGGCGCGGCTGTTCTCCGCGACGGGATCGCCGGGCTCGTTCTGTTCGGCGATGCGTTCGACAGCGTCGGCCAGCAGGCGCAGGAAGCCGTCGAACTGATCACGATAGACGCCGGTGGCGTGCACCACCACGTCGATGCGCGGCCGCCCCAGTTCGCCGGCCGGTACGATGTCGAGCGCCACGATGCGTCCTCCCGCGTCCCAGCGGGGCCGTAATCCCAGGGCGCGTAGAATCTGTCCCTCAGGAAGGCCGAGGGTGCGGACGGACTCGGACGACCACAGGCTGACGGCCATCTTGGTCAGCGGGCGTCCATCGTGCTCTTCGGCATAGGCCTGACGCAGGCTGTCCAGGGCCTCGGCGGCGGCGTCATAGGCGGCCTGGGCGGGGATTTTGTCGGGCGCGAAGGCGTAGAGATTTCGGCCGCCGACGGCTTCGGGATTGCGCACCGGATCGCCGCCTTCGCCTGGCAGGACGAAACGGCCGGACAGGGCCCTGAGCAGGGCGTCTGTCTCTCCGGTTTCCGCCAGGCGCCGGTCGAGGATTTCAGCGCGTTCGATCTGGGCGCGCAGAAGAGGATCGGCGATGGAACTGGAAGGAAGGCCGTCGCGAAGGTGACGTTGCAGCGTCTGGAAGGCCGGATCGGCGTGCAGGGCGGCCTGATCCTTGGCGACCACCTCCTGCTCGTCCAGGCCAAGCGCCTCGAAGTAGGGCGCGCCCAGTTGCTGCATGACGGTGGTCAGCCGGTGATCCGGCGAGGCCGGACGACCGAACACGTGCAGTCCGAGCGGCGTGGGCGCGCCGCCGACCTGATGCAGATAGTCGTGCAACTGGTTCAGGAAGGCCGCGAAGTCGATGCGCGCGGTCGATCGCGTCCAGCCCATGTCTGCGTCCACGCTTCGTTGCGCCGCGAGGTCGAGAATCTGCTCCCGCACAGCGTCCTGCACCGCGCCCTCGTCCAACTGCTGGTGCTGATGGATCAGGTCGTGGAGGGTTTTGAGCTCGTCATTCAGACCGGCGGGAGAAAAGGGCGGGGTCTGATGGCTGACGGTGACGGCGCGGCCGCGCCGCTTCGCCTGCATGGCCTCGCCGATGTTGTCCTGGATGTAGGGATAGACGACCGGCATGCCGCCCAGCACGACGAAGGCGTCATCGTGCGCCGACAGTCCCCGGTCCTTGCCGGGCAGGAACTCCTGCGTCCCATGGGTGCCCAGATGGATGAGGGCGTCGGCGTCCAGAACGTCGCGCACCCACAGATAGGCGGCCAGATACAGATGGTCGGGCGGTGCGGCGGTGTCGTGATAGGCCTCGCCCACGCGGGCGGCCCGGGGTGGTTGGGGCAGGACGGTCAGGGCGCCGTCGCGGAAGGCGGGGATGACGAAAACCGTCTCGCCGTCGATGGTCCGCACCGACCAATGCCGGGCCGGGTCGCCCCAGCGGGCCTGGACGGCGTCACGCCGGGCGGCGGGCAGGGCGTCAAGCCAGGCGCGATAGCGGGCGACGGGCAGGGTCACGGCCAATTCCCGCTCCCGCAGACCGTCCAGTTCTTCATGCCGGTAGAAGGCGCCCAGCATGGCGCGCGCCGCGTCGATCCAGCGGGCTTCGGAAAGCGGCGGAATCGCATAGCCCGCCGCGTTCAGATCCAAGCTCAACGCCTCCAGGCTGCGCGGAACATTCAGGTTCGAGGCCGAAACGTTCGCCTCGCCGCCGGGATGGTTCCAGAACATCAGGGCCAGCCGCTTGTCGGCGTTGGGCCTGCGGCGAAGGGCGACGAGGCGGGCGGCGCGGGCGGCGACGGCTTCGACCTGTTCGGGAATCGGGGCGAGAGCGCCGTTCTCGAAAGCCGAAATCACTATGGGATCGCTCATGCCCCAGGCCTCGGCGGGCGCCATCAGGGCGGCGGCGGACCGGCTGGGCAGGCCGGTATCGGCCGCGCGCCAGGCCTCGACGCCGCCTTCCCGGTAGGAGAAGGTCATCAGGGCGGGGATGTCGAGCGCGATGAGTTGGTCGCGGATCGGGTCGCCGGCGACGATATGCTGGGTGTTGAGGAGCAGATCGGGGGCGAGCGGCGCGAGCGCCTCGGTCAGGCCCTGCGGACGACGTTGGTCGAACCACACGCCGACGCCCTCCAGGCCCCTGGCGTCGAGCGCCGCGATCAGGGCGTCGATCACGGCGGTGTCGCCATCCGCGACCTGTGAACTCGACATCAAGATCGCCGCGCGGGCGCGCGCCGGCCGCTCGGCAAGCCAGGCGTCGAGAGCGTCGGCGTCGTGCGCCTCCAGGCTCGGGTGATGATAGCCGACCTGCTCCAGCGGGCGCGGCGGCGGAAGCGCGGCGGCGTCGCCGCCCATGGCGTGGAGCTTCAGATATCGGAATAGGAGGGTGAAATTCTCCTGTCCGCCCGCCGCATAGTAGCCGGCGATGCGCCGCGCCGCCTCGGGCGACAGGTTGCCGAAGGCCGGCGCGCCGCCGCCGATGCGAACCCAGGGCCGGTCGCCGATCTCGAGCCTGTCGTCGATCACGGCCTGCACCGCTTCGACATCGGAGGGACGCGGCGTGTCGAGCAGGATGAAGTCGGCCCGCGCCCAGTCCGGTTGATCGTCAAGCGTGGAGAGGGATGCTCCGCGCAAGGCGACGTCCTCCGCCCCAGCCATGGCCTGCAACCGCACGAACTTGGCGGGCAGGATGAAATCGCTGCCGATCACCTGCACGCGGGGGCCCGGCGCGTCCTGGGCGGCGACCCGCAGGGCCGGGGCCAGGCAGACAGCGACGATCAGGAAGAGGCGGAGGAGGAACGCCACGGCTCAGAAGCTCGCCGTAAAGCCGAGGTGGTAGAAGCGGCCGGGCTCGGCGAAGGAGAAGAAGGCGGATTCCTCGGCCAGACGCACGTCGGTCAGGTTCTGAACGCCGGCGCGCACCCACAGGTTCGGCTGAAGCTGGTAGCCGCCTTCCAGCGAGACCAGGGCATAGTCGGGAACCGGCTGCTGTACGGAGTTGGAGACCATCCATTGCTCGCCGACGTACTCGCCGCGAAGCTGGACGAAGCGGGTTTCCTCAGGTTGCCAGCGCAGGGTGGCGTGGCCGCTGTGCTCGGGCCGTTCGGACAAGGGAGAGCCCGTCTCCCGGTTTTCGCTGTCCAGGTAGGTGTAGTCGGCTCTCAGGCTGAAACCGCCCGGCAGGGGCGCGGCGCCGGCCAGTTCTACGCCGCGAATTCGAGCCTCGGCGATGTTTTGATACAGACGGATTTCACGGCCGCGCACGCCGCAGAATGCGGTGCAGCGAGTTTCGATCAGGTCCTCGATGTCGTTGTCGAAAACGCCGACGCGGCCCATCCAGCCGCCCCGGCGGTATTCGGCCGAGGCTTCGTAGGAGGTTCCGATCTCGGGCTTCAGGTCGGGGTTGCCGTAGACCCGGAAACGGCCTGCGGCCGCTATGGTCTCGAACTCAGGCGACAGTTGTTTCAGGCTGGGCGACTTGAAGCCCCGGCCGCCCCCGGCCTTGAGCGTCAGCCCCTCGAGCGGCGACCAGACGGCGTAGAGGCGCGGGCTGGTCTGCCACCCGTACTGCTCGTGGTGATCGAACCGCGCGCCGGCGGTCAGCGACAGCGAGGACGTCAGGGTCCATTCGTCCTGCATGAACAGGGCGTAGCGTTCGCCTTCCAGCCGGCCGAAGCGGGAGGCGGCCGCGTCCTCCAGCCGCTCGCGCCGCCATTCGCCGCCCACGCTCAGGCGATGGCTCGCCCAGCGGTCGAAGGTGGCCCGGCCGTCAAGGATGTCTTCCTGCATCCCCACAGGGCGCGAAGGGGTCTGTCCAGCCGTCACCGCATTCTCGCGATCCAGCGTCGAACGGTAGGCGCGGACGGCTGTTTCGCCCCAGCCCCAGAGTCCGCGATGCGACAGGGCGTACTGGCGCCGCTGCACCGTGTCGGCGAAGCGATAGTAGACGGGCGATGCGCCTGTGGTCGCCGTGTCGCGATAGCGGTCGTCGCGCCCGCCCAGAATGGTCAGGTCGATCCGCTGCGCCGCATCCGGCGTCCAGCTCAAGGTCGCCGAGCCGGTGACAGTCTCGCGATCTTCGAGGTCGGAAAGGCGACGGTTCGTCGCCTGGGGCGTATTGGCGCGCGCCTTGGATTCCGCGAACAGGCTGAGGCCTAGACGGTCCTGCGCCAGAGGGCCGCCCACATAGGCGCCGACCTGGTAGGTTTCGCCCCCTCGGCCGTCCTCGCGTAATCCGCCCATGGCGGTCAGGCTGCCGCGCCACTCGTCGGACGCGCTGCGGGTGATGACGTTGACCACGCCGCCGAGGGCCTCGGACCCGTAGAGCGACGACATCGGCCCGCGCACGACCTCGACGCGTTCGATGGCTTCGGCCGGCATCCAGCCCAGGTCGAAGTCGGCGTGCTGGACGGCGTTGGCGGCGGCGTTCACCCGTCGCCCATCGAGGAGGAACAGGGTGTGTTCGCTGGGCATGCCGCGGATGGAGACGCCGCGCCGTGTCAATCCGGCGCCGTTGAGCGTCACGCCCGGCACGTCGCGCAGGACGTCAGTCAGGTCTTGAACCGGCCGCCGAACAAGCTCTTCGCGGTCGATGACGGTGACGCTGGCGGGCGCGTCGGTCGTCGTCCGCTGGGTGGATGTGGCGGTGACGACCACGTCAGGCAGGCGTTGCGGCGCGGCCTCTTCTGCGATGGCGGGAAAAGCAGCGCCGAGGGCGGCGGCGAACGCCGTCGCAGAGGCCTGCGGAATAGCGGATTTCATGGTGTGGGATGTCCAGGACGTCAGTGGGCGTGCGGCCTGCGCCGCCAGTTCATCAGGTGAGCGGCGCTGAGCAACAGGCCGCCGGCGACGGTGATCGGGGTCTCGGCCTCGTGCGTCGGCCATTCGGCGGCGGCCAGGAACAGCAGGGCGACGCCGAGCGCGCCCAGGCCGATCAGCGGCCAGGCGCGACGACCGTCCGGCGTCGGGCGCGTCAGTGTCCAGGCGGCGATGGGCGCGGCGGTCAGGGCGAAGGCCCAGTGCACCCAGGGGGCCTCGGCGAACAGGCCAAGAACCGGCAGCAGTCCTGCGACCAGAGGCAGGGCGAGGCAGTGGATCATGCACAGGCAGGACAGGCCGACGGCGGCGGCGTCGCCCCAGGTCTGGACACGAGCGTTCATGGCGATCCTTTCAGGGAAAAGTCGGCCGCGACGTCATGGGACGCCGCGGCCAGGCGGGGGAGGAGGGGAAGGATCAGAATCGGGCGCGGAAACCCAGGACGAGATTGCGGCCGCGCAGGGGCGCCAGATGGCTGATGAAGGAGGCGTGGTTCAGCGCCTTCTCGTCCAGCAGGTTGGTCCCGCGCACGAAGATCTGCCCGCTGATGTCGGCGATCGTCGGGACGTCATAGGCCAGGGTGGCGTTGACCATGTCGTAGCCGGGCGTCTTGCGCTCGAAGGCGGCGATGCGGTCCTGCTCGAAGACGTGGACGTATTCCAGATTGCCCGACCAGGCGCCCTGGTAGAAGTCGCCGCGGACGCCCAGACGGCCGGCCGGAATGCGCGGCAGGTCGCCGCCGTCGCCCTTCAGCTCGGCGCGGACGTAGTCGCCGAAGGCCGTGGCCGACAGGCCCGGACGGAACGCGTGGGTGACCTGGCCTTCGATCCCGGTGAAGCGGGCGTCGGCCTGGGTGTAGCGGATAAGGCGGAAGTCCTCGAACTGGTCGAGGGTGTCGGCGAAGATGTAGCCGTCATAGTCGTAGTGATAGAGGCTGGCGGCGAAGGTCGTGGCGCCCTCGACCTTCTTCAGGCTGAGCTCGATCGAATTGGCCGTCTCGACGTCCAGATCGGCGTCGCCGATCTCATAGGTGTTGGTCGCCAGGTGGACGCCGCGCGCATACAGCTCCTGCGCCGTCGGCGCGCGCTGGGATCGGGCCAGGGTCATGCTGGCGACGTAGCCGGGCGTGAAGGTCCAGCTGGCGCCGCCGGAAAGGGAGAAGGGCGAGTGGCTCGTATCGGCGCGCCCCAGGGCGCGGGCGTCCTGCCACTCCTGGCGCAGGGCGCCTTCGAAGCGCCAGTCGCCGGCGACGTATTCCTCTACCAGGAACAGGGCGTGGTTCTCGGTGCGGCTTTCGGGAATGAAGGATTCGGCGCCGACGGCGGCGAAATCGCTGCGCGAGGTCTGGGCGCCGACCACGCCGCGCACCCCGCCGATGGCGGCGTGCTGCACCTCGACGCGGGCGTCATAGCCTTCATTGGTGAAGGTGGTGGCGATCTCGCCGTCGTCGATCTCGTCGTGGCGATAGTCGGTGAAGCCGCCGCGGAAGCGGATGCGTTCGATCCCGGCGAACGGATCCTCGATCTCGCCGCGCACGTCCACCCGCTTGCTGATCAGGTCGACGATCGGGACATGGTCATGATCGTGGTCGTGATCATGATCGTGGTCATGGTCGTCGTCGCCGTGGTCGTGACCGCCGCAGTGCAGGCTGGAGCCGTGCGGATGGCAGGATTCATACTCGTGCGTATGCCCCGGCAAGCCGTATTCGCTGCGCTGCTCCGTATAGGCGGCGCCCAGATAGCCGCGCGATCCGATCCAGGACAGGCCCAGGGTCGCGGTCGAGCTCCGGTTGAACGACCCGTCCAGCGTGGCTTCGTCGAAGTCGGGGACCTCATAGTCGTCGGTGCGGCGTCCAGCGGCCTCGACCCGGATGGCGAACGATCCCGCGCCGGCGGTCAGGCCGACCACGCCGGCTTCTTCATTGTCCGCCGTGCCGAGGCGGAACTCGGCGACGCCTTCGCCGCCGTTCTCAGGGATGCGCGTCGGAATCTTCTTGTCGATCAGATTGACCGCCCCGCCGATGGCGCCGCCGCCATAGAGCAGGGCGGACGGGCCGCGCAGGATCTCGACGCCCTCCAGCAACAGGGGTTCGCCGGACACGGCGTGGTCGGGGGAGACTTCCGAGGCGTCCATCAGGGCCGAGCCGTCGGTCAGGACTTTCACGCGCGGCGCGGTCTGGCCGCGGATAACCGGACGGCTGGCCCCGCCGCCGAAGGTGTCCGAGTTGATCCCGGGCAGGCCAGTCAGCGTTTCGCCCAGAGTCGATTGCCGGCGCTGGACCAGTTCGTCGCCTCGCAGCACCGCCACATTGGACACCACCTCCCTGCTCGAACGGCCCAGGGCGTCGGCGGTCACCACGACGTCTTCCAAGCGGGTCGCGGCCGGACCGGACTGGGGCAGGGCGTCGGCCCAGGCCGCCGTCGAAATGGCTGAGAAACTCGCCGCCGCGAGCAGGATCGATCTTGAGTGCATGACGCTCCCCGTTCATGAAGAGAGTTGCTATTATGTTATATCGTAACATTCATCAAGCGAGCATGAGGGAGATTGAAATGAGCAGCGAGGGGGCTTTGGCGGAGGCCGAGCGGGTGCAGGTCGAGGTCTGGCGAATGATCGGGCGGGTCTTCGAGACGTGTCGGGCCAACGGTCTCAGTCAGTCCGATCTGGCGAGAAGGCTCGGCGTCCCGCGGGGACAGGTCTGCCTGTGGCTGAGGGATCGGGAGCGCATGACCCTGAAGGCGGCGGTGCGCCTGGCCGACGCCATGGGTCATGATCTCGAAGTGCGGCTGGTCCGCCGAGCGACGTTTCGCGCTGCCCGGGCCGAGGCGCAATGAGCCTGTTCGATCACGTGGAGGCGCTGCAGGGCGACCTTCCGTGGGGTCGTTTTCTGGACGCCGGGACAGGGGTCAACTCCAGTCTGTGGAGCACGGGTCTGGCCACGGACACCTGGACGGGCGTGACGGCTGCGGCCGGTCATGCGGATCAGGTGCGCGCCTCGGTCGGGGAGCGTATTCGGCCGCACGACCGGCTGCTGCTCGGCAACTGGACCGACGCGACCCTGCTGGAAGGCGAGGTCTTCGACACGGTGCTGGCCGATTATCTCATCGGCGCCGTCGAGGGCTTCGCGCCCTATTTCCAGCAAACCCTTCTGCGCCGGTTGAGGCCCATGACCGGGCGTCGCCTCTATGTCGTCGGCCTGGATCCCTACATCGTCGGACCGGCCGATACAGACGAGGCCCGAATGGTGCGTGAGATCGGCAGACTCCGCGACGCGGTCCTGCTCCTGGCGGACGAGACGCCCTACCGGGAGTATCTGGCGGAGTGGACGTTGAATGCGCTCGCCAGCGCCGGCTTCAGGGTGCTCTCGGCTTGTCGCTTTCCCAATCGCTACAAGGCGAAATGGGTGAACGGTCAACTGGATATGGCTGTGCGGCGCTTGCCCCGGGTCGCAAACGACGGGCTGGCCCGGAGCCTTGCCTCGCGGGTTGAAACTCTTCGCGGAGAAGGACTCGCGCTCTGTGCCGAGCGCAACGGTTTACGATGCGGCGCCGATTATGTGGTGGCTTGCGAGCCGAACTAGAGTCGCCTTCTCACTCTGACGCAATGACTGCTTCTGAAGCGATGTGGGCGTTGAATGTCGCTGACGTAGTCACGTCATGAAGCGGATCGCAGGTGTGAGGTATCGTCCCGATCCGGCTCCCGCAACCACCGTTCGTATAACCTCCCTGGTTATACCAATCTAGGCACAAAAAACCCTGTACGCTCAACGGCATGCGGGGTTTTTTGCGCTTTCACGTTCGCACAGCATTTTTGTTCGCTTTTGGACGGTTCAGTCGGGAACTAGGCGGTGTGGACAGATTTGAGCCAATTCCTCGCCGGCCGACATGAACTGTGGCGGAGCGCCAGAGGGTGCCCTGATAATCGAACGGTTCTGCTCAGCCGAACTGCCCCGTCCGCGATATTAAGGCGATAGGCGGCAAGCTTTTCAGAATACGTCATCCAGCCTCGGTGAGATCGCCTCCGCTCAAGCCAGCCTCCCGAAGCAGTCTTGGGTCAACCAACTGGAACATGGTCAATCCTGCACGAGCATTGCGAATTCCATGTCGTTGCCGCACTCCCCATCGAGCGAACAACACTTGGCAAAGCGGACACCAAATGACGAACGACCGGGCCAAATTCATCCCCCGCAGGACGCCTGAATCCGCGGCAATGGTGGCTGCCGTAAGCCGGGCACGGCAAATGACGGCGGCGATCAACCGGCTGTCGCATGATGATGCCGAACGGATTCGGACCATGTTTGGCGACCTGATAGGAAAGGAGCTGGATAGCACCGTGAGTCTCATTCCCCCCCTCTATGCGACCGGGGGAGGCAACACTCGCATCGGGCGTAATGTCTTTATCAATCAAAACTGCACAATGTACGACCTGGGCGGCCTCGACATCGCGGATGACGTGATGATCGGTCCGAATGTCAGCCTCATAACTTCAGGCCATCCCATCGCTCCTTCGCAGCGTCGAGCGGGTGTAACCGCCAGCCCGATTGTCATTGAGCGCAACGTATGGATCGCTGCCAACGTGACGGTCATAGGAGGCGTGACAATTGGCGAAAACTCCGTTGTCGCTGCCGGTTCCGTCGTTACGAAGGATGTGCCCGCCAACACACTGGTCGGCGGCAACCCGGCCAAGGTCATCCGCTCGATAGTCGAAGAGTGACAAAGACCGCCAGCGAACGACCAACTTGTCCGCGCCGCCTAGGGCGAAATGATCGTTACAGGAACAATCCCCTTCATCCGCGGGGGCGGCATGGCGGGATCAGCTCGCTGGACACGTCTCTTCTCGACCTGGGCGCTGTCAGCAAATGAAGCTCGCCGTCCGACGATCGGACATCCTGCGATTCGGATGATGACGCGGCATCGCCGCGTCGCCTGCTTTGTAAAATGAAGTAAATTTTTAAAGCGTGCTGCTGGATGTTGAAAGATCTCCAGAAACGCGGGGCGCTGAGCAAATTTCCCAATGGTTAAAACCGGTTAACTGAAAACGGGGGTTGAAACCGCTACGCAAACATCTGATAGGGATCAGCGAGCCGATGATCTCATGTCGAGTATCGGCTTCCGGCTGTCGCTTTAATATGCCGGCGACGGTCGCTTTACTCGCGCTTCGCTGGGGGCGTGGAGAATAGCTGGCCTCTCAGCGACGGCAGATGAGCCTCCCGGCTCAACTGAGTTAGCGGGGCTGCCGACAGGGGGGCGTGACTGGTTGTGCGAACACTTGATTCTGAGGGCGCGCGGCGAGCTGTGCGTTCGAGCTTCCCCGAAAATCACTTTTAAATTCGTTCTTTGGTCCCGCCAGCAGCAGCTGGAGACGGGATGTTTGTGTTTGAGGAGAGTCAAATGAGCAAGGCAATCGCCCACAACCGCGCTTCCGGTCGAGTGTCGCGATTGCTCTCGGGAAGCTCTTTCGCGGCGCTCATGCTGCTGACGGTCGCTTCTCCGGCGCGCTCGGAAGAACGGCACTGGGACGCGAACGGCACCGCCGTCGGGTCAGGAGGCACGGGGGCCTGGAATCTTAGCGACCTCAACTGGAGCCCAAGCCCGGACGGCGTTAGCGGCCCGTACAACGCGCCATGGACTAATCTAGGACTCGACGACGCCATTTTTGGCGGGACGGCGGGGACGGTTACGGTGGGCTCGCCTATCACCGTACATAATCTGACCTTCAACACAGCCGGCTATGCGCTCACCGGCGGTACGCTCACCCTGGGCGGCATCTCCCCTACCATTACCACAAACACGAACGCAGCCGGCGTAACGACCATCGGGTCCGTCATTTCCGGCTCCGCAGGACTCGCCAAGGCGGGGACGGGAAGTCTTCGGCTTTCGGGCGGGAACACGTTCAGCGGCGATATCTCCATTCTGGACGGCAGGATCTATGCGTCCAGCGACGCCGCCTTGGGGGCGGCTTCGAACAGCATATTCACGGCCGCCGGCCGGTCCGTGTGGCTTGGAATCGAAGGTTCGAACACTGCTCGTTCCGTGGTCATCGGCGATGGCGGCACGCTTACTGTCACCGGCTCGGGCGTCGGCTCGGCGCTCATCAGCGGGAACGGTAACGTCAACGTTGCAGCATCGAACAATGACGCCACGATCGTCCGGCTGACCAACGACAATAACAGCTACACCGGCAGCACGACGTTCAACGGCTGTAACGGCGTCTGTAGCGCCTATTTCAGTTCTATCGGGAACATTGGGGAGGCGAGTTCGCTTGGCGCGGCGACGGGGGCGAACTCCACGATTATCTTCAACCAATCGAGCCAGTATTCCGACAGCGTCATCTATATCGGTGATGGCGATAGCTCTAACCGGAACTGGGACATTAACGGCGCCGCCGGCATCATTCGAAACCAGGGGAGCGGCACACTATCGATCACCGGCGATATCGACATCTCCGGCGGCGGGAACTTCAGCGCCGAAACCGCCGACATTGAGCTTCTGGGCGTGCTCAGCGGCGGCAACTATGGCTTTACTTCTCTTGCTGGGCACTCCGTTACGGTGGGCGGCGGCGCCAACACATTTACAGGACCGGTCAGCGTAAGCGGGCTCGTCAAGGCGTTCGTTCTGGCGGACAACGGAACGGTCAGTTCCCTCGGGGTCGGCGGCGACATATCCCTCGATGCTGGAACTCTGAGCTACACGGGCACGGGCGCGAGCAGCAACCGTCTGTGGACCATCAGCGGTGCTTCCGGCATCCTGAACGATGGCGCCGGTTCGCTCAATCTGAGCGGTGGAGCCTCATTCACGCCCGGTAATCCGGTAGATAGCCTCACGCTTGGCGGCAGCTTTGCCGGAGTGAGTAACTATTCGGGCATCATCTCGGGCACGGGCGATCTGATCGGCAACGGCGCCGGTACATGGGTTCTGGGCGGAGCCAATGATTTCGTTGGGACTGTCACAGTTAACGCAGGGACGCTGCAGGCCGGCAGCGCTTCGGCTTTCGGAGCGGCAACGGGTTTCATCGTAAACGGCGGCACGCTTGACCTGGGCGGGTATGATCTGACCGCTCCATCACTGACGGGTACGGGCGGCTCGGTCGCGCTTGGCGCATCGACGCTGACGGTCGAGGCGTTGGACGCCCAAAGCTATGCGGGGAGCATCACGGGGACCGGGGGGCTCCGCAAAGTGGGCGCCGGTTCGCTATCGCTGACCGGGGCGAGCAGCTATACCGGTGCCACGACCATCGCCGGGGGCAAGCTCGCCCTGGATTTTTCCGGTGCTGGTAGCCCGGCGGCCAATATCATTTCCGGTTCGTCGTCGCTCGTCCTCTCGGGCGGCACGCTCGAAGTTATCGGGGCGACAGGAGCAACCAACAACCAAACCTTCAACGGTATGACGGTCTCCGCTGGCAGCAACACTGTTCGCGCGGTCAGCGGGGCGGGCGGCGTCGTCAATCTCAATCTTGGAGCGATAAGCCGGGCAGGCGGTCTGATCAACTTCGTGCTGCCGGGCGGCGGTGCGATCACGACGACCAACGCCGACGGCGTCCTGGGCGGCTGGGCAACCATCAACGGAACCGACTATGCCAAGGTAGTCGACGGCGGCATTATCGCATTCGACAACAGCGATTACGTCAATAAGGACGACGCCGGTGATTGGGTGACTGGCGATATCGTCAGCGATTCCGCGAATGCGGCAGATACGCCATTTGAAGGCACGGTGAGCAGCAACCTCCAACTCGGCGGCCTTCGTTACACCGCTGCGGCAGATTCGGTCGTCACGATCGGCGCCGGAAACACGCTTGGAATCGACGGTACGATCATCGTCGCCCCAAGCACGCTCGCCACGAACCAGCGTATTACGGGCGGCTCCATCACTGGAGGCGCCGGTGGAGGGACGTTCGGCATCCAGCAGAACGGCACTGGTACGTTCACCATCGATTCCACGATCGTCGACAATGGCGGCACCGGCTTCGTCAAGAGCGGCAGCGGCACAGTTCGCCTCAACGGCGCCAACAGCTACTCTGGGGGCACGACGCTGAGCGGTGGCCGGTTGGAAGTGGCGAGCCTGGCGAATGGCGGGGTAAGCAGCAGCATTGGCGCGTCGAGCGCCAGCTCGTCGAACCTAGTGCTGGAAAGCGGCACGCTTGCCTATGTGGGCGGCGTGGACGTCGTATCCGACCGCGGCTTCACGTTGGTGAATGGAGGTAGTCTGCGCGCTATCGAAGTCGGAGCGGGACGTTCGGTAGAGTTCGCCGGCCAGGTGACGAGTCCGGATGACGCCGGTCTGACCAAGGTCGGTTCGGGCACATTGGTTCTGTCGAACGACGCCAACGACTATGTCGGCGTCACGACCATTAGCGGCGGCACCCTTGAGGTTGACGCGTTGGCAGATGGCGGCGTCGCCAGCGGGATCGGCGCATCTTCGTCCGCTTCCTCCAATCTGGTCATCCAGACCGGCGGTATGTTGCGGTACACCGGGAACACGGCGACGACCGACCGCGGCTTTACGATCAACGGGATCGCGGGCGCTGCGGTCGACGTTGCAAATGGGGGAACGACCCTCACCTTTGAAGGCAATGTAGTGGGTATCGGCGCTGCTCCGATGACCAAGGAGGGCGCCGGCACATTGGTTCTGGCGGGCACCAACACTTACTCGGGCCCTACGAGAATCAACGGCGGTACGTTGCGGGCGGGTTCAACGCAGGCGTTTGGTAGTCCAAGCCTTGTGACGTTGGCGGACGTCGCTGGCGCGACGCTCGACCTTGATGGTTTCAACAACAAGATTGGCGGCCTGTCGGGTGGAGGCGCGGCTGGTGGTACCGTGCTTCTCGGAGGAGCCACGCTCACCATCGGAGGCTCAAACGCCACATTCAATGGCAGAATCAGCGGCTCCGGCGGCCTTGTCAAAGACAACACCAGCACTCAGACAATGGTCGGCTGCAGCAACGATTATACTGGTGTCACCAGTATTATCCGGGGAACGATAAGCGTCGACTGCCTCGCTGACGGGGGACAGGCGAGTGGAATCGGTGCGGCAAGCGCCGATGCTGGCAACCTCGTTCTCAGAGACAGCGGTATACTTCGCTACACGGGCGGTGACCAAGCGACGAACCGCGGTTTCACACTGGAAAACTCGTGGGGCTACGTCGATGTGAGCAATGCGGCAACGACGCTGAATTTCAGCGGAATTGTCGAAGGGCCTGGGCATCTCGCGAAACGTGGTAGCGGCACATTGGTGCTGAGCGGCGCAAACACTTTTGCCGGCGCGGTGGCGGTTGAGGCTGGGACGCTTCGGGCCGGCTCGTCGGACGCGTTCGATCAGGGCACCAGCTACCTGCAGATGTCCAATGTCGCAGGGGCGCTGTTCGACCTGAACGGTTATGATGCGTCATTTAGATATCTGCTCGACGGTGGCGCGACCGGCGGTAACATCGATCTGGGCAGCGGTACCCTGACGATCTCCAACGGAGGGAGCTATGGCGGGGCGATCTATGCGGGAGCGATCACCGGCACCGGCAATCTCGTCAAGAATGGCGGATCGTATCAGCGGCTGACCGGTTGCAATAGCGACTACACTGGATCCACCATCATCAACGCGGGTATCCTCGAGGTCACATGCTTGACCGATGGGGGGCTGGCGAGCTCCATGGGGTCGTCAACTGCTGCGGCAAGCAGCTTGATCCTGAATGGCGGTACGCTGCGGTACGCCGGCGCAGGGGGCAGCACCGACCGCCAGTTCACGCTGGGGCCTGTTTCCGGCAATGGACTCGACGCATCCGGGACGGGTGCGATCAATTTCACCAGCACCGCGCCGCTCACCTTCAGCGTGCTGGACCGCGCGCAAACGCTGACCCTTAAGGGCACCAACACCGACGATAATATCCTGGCCGTACAGATCACGGATAACGGCACAGGTTTGACGTCATTGACGAAAACCGAGGCCGGCACCTGGATCCTCACCAATCCGGCCAGCACTTATACGGGTGTGACGACGATCAGCGGCGGCGTTCTCGGTGTCGACAAGCTGGCCGATGGCGGAGTTGCGAGCAGCATCGGTGCGTCGTCGGCGGCCGCGTCCAATCTGGTAATCGGCAGTGGATCGACGCTGCGCTATACCGGGGCAGGCGATACAACCAATCGCCTGTTCACGCTGGCCGCAGGCACCAGCTTCATCGAGTCCTCGGGCACTGGTGCGATAATCTTCACTGACACCGGGCCGGTCACTCTGGCAGGGACCAATCAGGCGCGGACCATTGCGCTCGGAGGCACCAATACCGGCGACAATACGCTGGCTGGCGCCATCGGGGATGCGGGAACCGGCGTCACGACGCTTGCCAAGAACGACAGCGGCAACTGGATTCTGACCGGGAACAACACATTCTCCGGCAATACCGTCATCAACGACGGCAATTTGATCATCGGCAATGGTGGAACGACCGGCAATGCCGGAACCGGCAATGTGTTCGTGACGTCGGCGACCTCGACGATGTCGTTCAACCGCTCGGACACCTTCAACTTCACCGGCGCGATCAGCGGCCCCGGCAGCATCGCGCAGATCGGCAGCGGGACGACGGTGTTGACCGCGACGAACAGCATCGGTGCAGCTCGGGTCGACGATGGTACGCTGCAGGTGGACGGCCTGCTCGGCACCGCGACGTTCGCCATGAATGGCGACGGCGCCTTGGTCGTGAATGGCACCGTGCAGGGCGCGGCCGGGACGGTTTCGACATTCACCGGCGATGCCGGGGCGTCCATGATCACTGTCAACGCTGGTGGCACGTTGCGTGCGACCGGCGACCTTGGCGACGGCGATGACGTCTTCACTCTGGCGGGCACGCTTGATACGGGGGGCGCCGCCTTGAACCTGGGCGGCGGCAACGACGTCTTCATGCTGAATGATGGCGGGGTGATCACCGGCGCTGGCGTCAATGCAGGCGCGGGCACCGACAGCCTGATCGTCGACAATGCGGCCGCCCGGATTTTCGACGGGGCAAGCGTCTCCGGGTTCGAAAGCCTCGCGAAGCAGAGCACCGGCGTCCTGACCCTGACCGGTGATCACAGCTACAGCGATGGGACGACAATCGCCGCCGGTACGCTTCGCATCGGAAACGGCGGTGCGTCGGGCACGCTCGCCGGCGACATCGCAAACAATGCTGCGCTGGAGTTCAATCGCTCCGGCACGCTGACGATTGCGGGCGAGATATCCGGAACCGGTTCCGTTGAGCAGCTCGGATCGGGCACAACGATCCTGACGGCCGACAACGCCTACACTGGCGGCACGACCATCACCAATGGCGCACTGCAGCTCGGCAATGGCGGAACCAGCGGCTTCGTCACCGGAGACGTGGCGAACAACGGCTCGCTCATATTCGATCGCTCGGACAGCGTCGGCTTCGACGGTCTGATTTCCGGCACGGGCGCGGTGACGCAGAACGGTTCTGGCATCGTTACGCTGACGGCTGACAACAGCTATAGCGGCGCGACGACGGTGAACGCCGGTACGCTGCTGATCAACGGCGACCAGTCGGCTTCCACCGGCCCGACCAGCGTGGCTTCGGGCGCGACGCTTGGCGGTATCGGCACGATCGGCGGCGATGTGAACATCGCCGGAGGCGGCATCCTAACTGCCGGAAGCAATGGGGTTGGCACGCTCTCCATTGCGGGCGGCCTCACGATGGATTCGGGCTCGGTCCTCAACATGGAGTTCGGACAGGCCGGCGCCGTCGGCGGCGGGCTCAATGATCTCATCGAGGTCGCCGGCGACCTCACCCTCGACGGCGCCACGATCAATGTGAGCGTCCCTACCGGCGGCATCTTCGGGCCGGGAATCTACCGCGTATTCAATTACGACGGCGACCTTCTCAACGATGATCTCGCGCTTGGTGCAATGCCGGGTGGAAGCGACGTGTCCGTGCAGACCGCGGTCTCCGGGCAGGTCAATCTCGTCAACTCGGCCGGCCTTTCGCTCAGCTTCTGGGACGGCGACGGCGGTCCGAAGTTCAACGACGCTGTCAACGGCGGCAATGGCACCTGGCATCTCGGCGGAACGGACAACAATTGGACGGGGTCGGATGGCGCGATCAACGCTGCCTATGCGGACGGCACCTTCGCGATCTTCGCCGGAACCGGCGGAACCGTCACGATCGATAACGGCTCCGGGCAGGTCACGGCGTCCGGCATGCAGTTCGCGAGCGATGGCTACCTGATCACCGGGGATGCGCTCACCCTGATCGGTCCGCAGTCCCTGATTCAGGTGGGCGACAGCTCCGTGGTCGGCGCAGGCTTCACCGCCACCATCGATGCCGATCTGACCGGCGCCACTCAGCTCGTTAAGACCGACGCGGGCATCCTCGTTCTGTCGGGCACGAACAGCTATACGGGCGGCACGCTGATCGAGGGCGGCACGGTCCGCATTTCGAACGACGCCAATCTCGGCGACGCGGCGGGTGGGTTGACCCTCGACGGCGGCACGCTCAACACCACGTCCAACATCGCTTCCGCCCGAAACGTCACCCTGGCAGGCGCGGGTACGGTGCTGACCGACAGCGGCACGACGTTAGAACTTGCCGGCCCGATTGCGGGGGCGGGCGCTCTCACCAAAGATGGTGCAGGTACGCTTATTCTGACCGGCGATGCCGAGCATGATGGCGGCACCACCATCGCGGCGGGAACCCTTCAGGTCGGCAATGGCGGCACCATCGGTAGTCTGACCGGCGATGTGCTGAACAATGCCTCACTGATCTTCAACCGCTCCGACGACACCAGCTTCGCGGGCGCGATTACCGGCACCGGCAGTCTCACCCAGACGGGCGGCGGCGTTCTGCGCCTGACAGGCGCAAGCGACTTCAGCGGCACGACCCTCATCGAAAGCAGCGAGCTGCGGTTGGAGAATGGCGGGAGCGTCAACAGCGGCCTAACGAGGCTTGCCGGACCTGACTCGACCCTGACCGTCACCGGTGCAGGTTCTTCGCTCATCACGACGGAGTTGAGGCTGGGAGCCCCAACCGGCGGGAACGTCACGCTCAACATCGAGGATGGCGGTCAGGTTATCGCGACGGGAACGTCGCAGGTGTCGCTGGGCGGCGCCGTTTTAGCCGGCAACCCTGCGCACGATGTCACCGTGAACGTGTCCGGCGCGAACTCTCTGTGGGAGGTGGGCGGTAATGTCAGTGTCGGCTTCAACACTGCGTCAACCGCCCGCGTAAATGTCACCGATGGCGCGACGGTCCGTTCGGGTAGCCTTTCGATGGGTCCGCCTCTGCAGTCCATGACGAATCCCTCGGATGTTACAATCTCCGGCGCGGGTTCCAGCTGGACGACAGGCGGCCTTTCCGTCTACCGCGGAACACTATCCCTGCTGGATGGCGGCCGCCTCGACGCCGCCACGGGGCGGATCACCGCCGCGAGCGCTACTCAAGATGGCCAAGGCCGCGTTCTCATCTCCGGCACAGGCTCGGAGCTTGCGATCGCGGGCGCCCTGGATATCGGCGGGACTGGGAAAGAGGCGATTGTCACCGTTGCCGACGGGGGACAACTGAGTGCGGGCGGGTTGTTGACCCTTGCCAACATCGCAGCAGGTAGCGGTACGCTGAATATCGGTGCGGCGGCGGGCGACACGGCCGCAGCGGCCGGCACGGTCGATGTGGCGAATATCGCCTTTGGTCCGGGCGCTGGCACCGTTAATTTCAATCATACCGCTGCCGCCTACGATTTCGGCTCAGCCATGTCGGGTACCGGTGCGATCAACCAGCTTTCAGGGGTAACCCTGCTCAGCGGCGACAGCTCCAGCTTCTCCGGTCTGACGTCGATCTCAGGCGGCGCGCTCTACGTGAACAACGCGCTGGGCGGCGATGTCGCCGTGGCGGCGGGCGGCACCCTTGGCGGTGTCGGAACCATCGGCGGCAACGTGACCGTGGCCGATGGCGCGCTCAATCCAGGCAACCTCGACGCCGCTCCGGGAACGCTCACCATCAACGGCAATCTCGATCTGGCGGCCTCTTCCACGATCAACGTCAGCTTCGGCGAAGCCAATGTCGTGGGTGGCGGCTTCAATGACCTGATCGAGGTCGGCGGAGACCTGACGCTCGGCGGGACGCTCAATGTAGAGACCACGGCCGGCGGAAGCTTCGATCCCGGCGTCTATCGGGTCATCAACTATGGCGGAACCCTGACCGACAATGGACTGGCAATCGGTACGATCCCGTCGCCCGACTTCTATGTCCAGACCTCGGTCGACAAACAGGTGAACCTGGTGAACACGGCCGGCCTGCAGTTCCGCTATTGGGATGGCGTCGGCACCAAGAATGACGGTGTCATCGACGGCGGCGACGGCCTGTGGCAGCGTTCCACCGGCAATGACAATTGGGTCGATGACGGTAATATCCCCAATGCGCAGTTTGCGGACGCTGCCTTTGCCGTGTTCATGGGCGCTGCCGGCACGGTAACGGTCGATCGGAGCCTCGGCGAAGTCGAAGCCTCCGGCATGCAGTTCCTCACCGATGGCTATGTGATCGAGGGAGACGCAATCACCCTTGCCGGTTCGCAGGCGACGATCCGCGTGGGCGACGGCACGGCGGCCGGTGCGGGCACAAGCGCAACGATCGCGTCCGAGCTCACGGGCGCGGCCCAGCTGGTCAAATCCGATCTCGGAACGCTCATCCTCACGGGCGACAACAGCTATACCGGCGGCACCGCGATCAAGGGTGGTACGCTGGTGGTGTCCGCCGATGCCAATCTTGGCGATGCGGCAGGCGGGCTGACCTTCGACGGCGGCACGTTGCAGACGACAGCCGACCTTGAAACCGGCCGCGCGGTTGAACTTACTGGCGCGGGCACGCTGTTGACGGACGTCGGCACGACCCTGGGTCTCACCGGCGTGGTGAGCGGTGCAGGCGGTCTGATCAAAGACGGCGCGGGCATACTGACGCTATCGGGAGCCAACAGCTACACGGGCGGCACGCGAGTCACCGCGGGGTCCCTGTTCGTGAACGGCGACCAGTCTGCGGCCACGGGCCTGACGCGCGTGGACCTGGGCGCAACGCTTGGCGGGATCGGCGTGATCGGCGGCGACGTCGCGATCGCCGATGGCGCAACGCTCAATCCGGGCGGCGGCGACGGCCTGCCGGGCACGCTGACCATCGGCGGCAGCCTGTCGCTGGCTTCCGGCTCGACGCTGGCCATGCAGTTCGGCGAGGCCAACGCGGTGGGTGGCGCGCTCAACGACCTGATCGAGGTGGGCGGCGACCTGGTTCTTGACGGCACGCTGGATGTGACCATTCCCGCGGGCGGCACGTTCGGCCCTGGCATCTACCGCGTCATCAACTATGGCGGCGCACTGACGGACAATGGTCTTGATCTAGGCGTGATGCCGGCAGGCGGCGCCAGCACCGTGCAGACATCGATCGCGGGTCAGGTGAACCTCGTGAACACCGATGGACTTCTGCTCAACTTCTGGGACGGCAATGCTGGTCCGAAGTTCAACAATGCCGTCGATGGTGGTGACGGCGTGTGGCAGAACAGCACCGGCAACGATAACTGGACCGATGCCGACGGCGTGGTGAATGCCGCTTACGCCGATGAGGCTATCGCGATTTTCGCCGGCACGGGCGGGACCGTCACGATCGACAACAGTCTGGGCGAGGTGCGTACGGCGGGCATGCAGTTTGCGGCCGATGGCTATGAAATCAGCGGGGAGCCGCTGACGCTGGTCGGGCCCCAAAGCACGATCCGCGTGGGCGATGGTTCAACGGCGGGCGCCGCGTTCATCGCCACCATTGCGGCCGACCTTACCGGCGATACACAGTTGGTGAAGACCGACGCGGGCACGCTCGTTCTCGCAGGCGACAACAGCTATACGGGCGGCACGGCCATCGAGGGCGGTACGCTGGCGGTGTCGGCCGATGTCAATCTCGGCGATACGGCAGGCGGGTTGACCTTCAATCGCGGCACGCTTCAGACGACGGCTGATATCGAAAGTGATCGGGCCGTGTCCTTTGCAGGTAACGGCACGGTGCTGACCGACGAGGGTACGACCTTCACGCTGAATGGCCTGCTGTCCGGTGCGGGCGGCCTGACGAAGGACGGGGCAGGCACGCTCGTGGTCGCCGGAAACAACACTGGATATACCGCTGCCACCACGGTTGCCCGTGGTACGCTTTCCGTGAGCGGCGTGCTTGGCGGCAGGGTCACGGTCTCTGAAGCAGGACGTCTGGAAGGCACCGGACAGGTCGGCGCTGTAACCAATAGCGGCGTGGTTGCGCCGGGCAGCGGCATCGGCACGCTCACTGTCGCCGGCGATTATGTCGGCAACGGCGGCACGCTCGAGATCGAGGCGGTCCTTGCCGGAGACAACTCGACCACGGATCGGCTCGTGGTGGGGGGCGGCACCTCCGGCAACACCCAGATCAACGTCATCAACCGTGAAGGACTCGGCGCGCAGACCGTCGAAGGCATCAAGATCATCGATGTCGCCGGCGCATCCAGCGGTACGTTCGTTCTCAACGGCGACTACGTGTTCCAGGGCGAACAGGCCGTCATCGCCGGCGCGTTCGGATATCGTCTGTATAAGGGCGGCGTTTCCAGTCCTACGGATGGCGATTGGTATCTGCGTTCCAGCCTACTGAATCCGGTCGATCCGGGCGAACCGGGCGGCCCCGAAGAACCGGTCGAACCGAGCCCGCCGCTATATCAGCCCGGGGTGCCCATCTATGAAGCGTATGGGGCCAACCTGCAGTCGTTGAACGGTCTTTCCACGCTTCAGCAGCGTGTCGGTAACCGCAGCTGGACAGCCGGCGCCAACCCTGAGGGCAACGGCATCTGGGGGCGAATGGAAGGTGTCCAGAGCCGGGCTAATGCAGCAGTTTCAACCAGCCTTTCCGATCAGAACGTCAACAGCTGGAAGATGCAGATCGGTGCCGATCGGGTCTTCGCAGGATCCGACAAGGGCGAGCGGTTAGTCGCTGGGGTTACCGCCTACTATGGCGAGGCGAGCAGTCATGTCCGGTCGATCTTCGGCAACGGTTCTCTCAAGACCGATGGTTATGGTGTTGGCGCTACGCTGACCTGGTACGGGCTCCAAGGCTTCTATGCCGACGGACAGGTGCAGTTCAGCTGGTATGAAAGCGACCTCAATTCCGATACGCTCGGAAAGTTGTCAGCCAACAACAGCGGTAGCGGCGAGGCCTTCAGCCTGGAACTCGGCAAGAAGTCTCCGATTGGCGGCAAACTTAGTGTCACGCCGCAGATTCAGATGGCGTACTCCAATGTCCGATTTGATCGTTTCGCCGATGCGGCCGGGGCCATTGTCGCTGCAGACAAGGGCGATAGCCTCAAGACCCGCTGGGGCGTCTCGCTCGACCATGAGGACGAATGGGACGGCGGCCGCAGCCATGTCTATGGCTTGGTTAATCTTAGCTATGAGTGGCTGGACGGCACACGCACGCGCGTTTCCGGCACGCCGATCGCCTATGCAAACGAGGGGCTGTGGACTGAAGTCGGTCTGGGGGCGAGCATAAGCTGGATGAACGGCATGACGTTCTATGGCGAAGTCTCGGGCAATAGCTCCGTCAAGGACTTCGGGGACAGCTACATTCTGAAAGCGAATGCCGGCCTGCGCATTGCATTCTGATTATATTGGGGCGGCGCCTTCCAAAGGGGACGCCCCAATATTCGGAAAGAATCTTCGCCCCTGCCGCAAAGGCGGCGATGGCCGAATGCATGAAAAAATATCCTGGAGACGCAAATGACAACGGCGCCGCAATCAGTTGAACTGCCTGTATTCTACAAAGGGGTTATGGCGCTCAACAGCCGTGATCATGCGTCGTGGCATAGGCGGACGACGGACAAGGCGAGCTGGCTCGCGAACCAACACGTCGTACCACTGACGGTCGAGGAGTTTCCGCAGGCGCAGCGGCACTTCCCGGTCATTTTTTCTTCAGGTCGAGACCCAATACCGCTGGCCCTGATGGGCATGAATGAAGGTGTAAACGTTTTCGTCGACAGTGCGGGCGCCTTACCAGACTCCTTTTACGTTCCCGCCTATGCGCGACGGTATCCCTTCATTCTGGCCAAGCTGACGCCGGAAGCGAGTGAGCTTTCCCTTTGTTTCGATCCCTCGAGCAACCTTGTGGGAGACTTTGCTGAGGGAGAGGCGTTGTTTGACGGCGTAACACCAACCGATGCTTGTAAGGCGGCGCTCTATTTCTGTGAGCAGTTCGAGGCCGCCGGACAAAAGACTACTGCGTTCATAGCAGAACTCATCCAACACGATTTGCTCATGGAAGGAGAGGTCGCAATTCAGCAGGATGGAGCGGAGCGTCCATTCGTCTACCGCGGCTTTCAGATGGTCAACCAAGCCAAGTTGCGCGATCTGCCTGGTGATGTGCTGACGAACTGGAACCAGACTGGCGTCTTGTCCATGATCTTCGCTCATCTCCATTCATTGGAATTGACGCGGGATATCTTCCTTCGTCAGGTTCGGCTCGGCGAGGCATCTGCTGAGGTTCCGGCGCTGGCGTAGGGCGGCGACGGCTTCAACGGAGCGAGGCTGGGCCGCTCGTCCAAGGAAGCCGCCGCACAGCGATCTCATCCGGTATGCCCAAAAAAGGAAGCCGGAAACCGCTCGTGTTCGGCAGCCGTCATTCTCATGAAGAATGAACTCTTCGGTCTTCGTCATCCCAACTCCTGAACAGGAGGCTTTCGCCTTCTGACTTTCGGCTCGCCGATCTCAATCCACACCGGCGCGTGGTCACTCGTTTTCTCCCAGGCGCGCGGACGGGTATCGACTCCGGCCGCCACAAGCCGCGCGGCGGCTGGCGGGTTCAGCAGGAGATGGTCGATCCTCAAGCCCGCGTTCCGCTCGAACGCGCCGCGCCAGTATTTCCAGAAGGTGTAGATGACATCGTCAGGGTGAAGGCGGCGGATCGCGTCCGTCCACCCCTGATCAAGCAACCGCTGGTAGGCTGCCTTCACCTCGGGAGCGAAGAGGGCGTCGTCGCGCCAGCGCTCGGGGGCGTATACATCCCTGTCCGTCGGCATGACGTTGAAATCCCCAGCCACGATCACGGGGGCCTCGAGACGGATGAGGCTCGCCAAATGGGTCTGCAGGCGCTCGAACCATCTCAGCTTGAAATCGAATCTGGGGCCAGGGCGAGGGTTGCCGTTGGGCAGATAGAGGCCCGCGATCAGCACGCCCTTGACGGCGCCTTCGATGTAACGGCTCTGAAGGTCCTCAGGATCGCCCGGCAATCCGCGGCGGGTCTCGTGGATTTCGCCGACCCGGCTCAGGAGCGCCACGCCGTTCCACCGGCTCTGACCGTGCCAGATCACGTCATAGCCAAGATCGCGGATTGCGCTTTCGGGGAATTTTTCCTGAGGGGATTTCAATTCCTGCAAGCAGACGATGTCGGGTTCAGCCAACTCAAGCCAGCGGAGAAGCACCGGCAGGCGGCCGTTGACCCCGTTCACATTGTAAGTCGCTATCTTCACAGGTCGGGCAAGGCCTGATCGGCGCGTCCCCAAGACGACAGCGTCTTCAGACCAGCGCGCTTAAGCAGTTCGGTCTGATCGCCGACATGGAAGCGGGCCGGGCTTACGATCGTCTCCATCTCCTTCCAGGTGATCGGCGCGGCGACGGGCGCGCCTTCGCGAGCGCGGGCGCTGTAGGGCATGACGGCGGTCGCGCCGCGCTGATTGCGCAGATAGTCGACGAAGATGCGTCCCTTCCGCTGGGCCTTCGGCAGGGCGGCTGTGAACTTGGTCGGCTCAGTTTGAGCGACTGCGACGGCGAGCCGCCGGGCGAAATCTTTCACCTCGGACCACTCGGCCCGCGGCGTCAGCGGCGCGATGACATGAACGCCCTTGCCGCCTGTAACCATCGGGAAGGTCTCCAGCCCGATCGTCTTCAGGATGTCTCGGAAGCGGAAAGCGGCGAAGCGCACGGCCTCGAAATCGAGGCCGACGTCCGGATCAAGGTCGAAGACCAAGCGATCGGCCTTCTCGACGTCCTCGATGCGCGCGCCCCAGCCGTGGAATTCGATCGTGCCCATCTGCACGCACGTCATCAGCCCTTCGTCCGTGTCGATGTAGAGGTAGGGCTCGGCCTCGCCGTCCTTCTCCTCGATCGCCACATGGCGAACCGCTTCCCCGAAGCTGCCGGCGTCGTGTTTCTGGAAGAAGCATTTCTTGGCCCGGCCTTGCGGGCATCGGACGAGGCTGATCGGACGGGACGCGATCCAGGGCAGCATGATCGGCGAGACGGCTGCGTAATAGTCTGCGAGTTGGCCCTTGGTGATCTGGCTCTCGGGATAGATGATCCGCTCGGCGTTGCTGATCGGCACGTTCACCGGCGGTTCCGCCGACCTGACCGGCGTCGCCTTCTCGATCACCACGGCCTCAGGCTTCTTGTCGTCTCGCAGGCCGAGATAGCTTGGATGGCGCAGCGTGCCTTCGTTGGTCATTTCGGTGAAGGCGACCTCCGCGACGAGCTTGGGGCGTAGCCAATGGGCGCCGCGGACTTCCGAACGCGGCGCCTTGACCGTCGGCGTGTCTTGCTCGAGCGGACCCATGATGGACATGAGCCGCTGCAGTTCCTTCGCATCGAAGCCTGTCCCGACCTTGCCGGCATAGCGTAGAGCGCCGTCCTCGTTGACGGCGAGGATGAGGGAACGGAAAGCGCGGGATTTGTCCGAAGGCGTCCATCCGACCACGGCGAACTCCTGGCGCTGGATGCATTTGGTCTTAACCCACCCGGATGAGCGCGCGCCGACATGGCGGCCGTCGGCCAGCTTCGACACCACGCCCTCCAGACCCGCTGCGCAGAAGCTGTTCAACAGCTTTTCACCGCTCCCACGAATATGGTCGGAGTAGCGGAGTCGCCTCGGCTTCTTGGGCATTAGGTCGCGCAAAAGAGCCTTGCGCTCGAGTAGTGGCAGCCCCGTCAGATCCTGGCCGTTTAATTCGAGGAGGTCGAAGGCGACATAGTCGATCCTGGCGGGATCGCCTTTCAATGCGCCCTGAAGCGTCTGGAAGTCGGAGCGGCCTTCGGCGTCGAACACGACGGCCTCGCCATCCAGCAACGCGGACTCGACCTTCAAGCTCGCGGCCGCCTCGACGATTCCGGCGAACTTCTCCGACCAGTCCAGGCCGGAGCGGGTAAAGGCCCGGGCGCGTCCGCCGCCGATCGCGATCTCCAGCCGATAACCATCATACTTCATCTCGTGCAGCCAGCGGTTGCCGCTTGGCACGGCGTCAACGAGCGTCGCGAGCTGGACCGGACGGAAGGCGGGGAGGGAGGTAGTGGACGCCGGGGCGGCGCGCCGGGCGGCGCGGGCCACGGTCAGGACCGACGATCGCCGCGGTCGCCTTGGCCGGGCTTGCTCTCGTGCTTCGCCTTCTGCCGACGGTCAGCGGCGAGCGAGCGGCCCACGTCGTCGGATTCCTTGAACTGACCCTTCTCATCGCGCCGGACGTAGCGCTTGTCCGAGCCCGTATCGATTAACTCGCGTTTGGACATAGAAAGTCTCCTCTCGGGAGCGCAACGCGCCATCGGAGCGAAAGGTGCCGTCTGCTGATTGGCAGGCCTAGTCCATGCTCATCGGAGCGGGATAGGTGACGGTCTCGTCCAAACCAATTACGGCCCCGCCTGTCAGCCGAGCCGGTTCCAGACGACCGCGTCCCATGATGTGTAGAACCGGCTCGCCGCGCGCGAGTAGATTGTCGGCGATGAGCCTGCGGTGACATCGCCACCAGACCGCTTCGGAGCACATGATTGCGCAGCGCCGCTGGCGGCCGGCCTCGATCAGTCGTTCGAGCCCGTCACGAAACTCGTGTGAGAGGGCGTAGTCGGCATAGTTGTGGAAGCTCTTGTTTTCCCAGTAGGCGTTCACGTCCGCGGGCACGTCTTTCACCTGCCCGCGTCGACCGCCCAGGGCGGCGCTATGTTCGTAAGAAATCTGAAAATCCACCAAGACGTCCGGAAGCGTTGTCTTGTTGAACTGAGGATGGGTTCGGGACATCGGAATCTTCCTGACGTCCACCACCCGTTCGACGTGCGCCTCCTGCAGCAGGGCGACGAAATCCTCAAAACTCCGGTTGGAGTGTCCGATCGTGTAGAACGGCAGCGTCACGCGTCGTGTCGCACATGATCCAGAGCGCTGCCCTTATGGGCGGCGATGTGATCCGTCTTGTCGCTCCTGATCTCGTATTGGGGGTCGGCTTCCGACGCGCGGTGCGTGTGACCTTTGTAATCAAAGTCGCGGGTGTGAATTTTGATGATCCGGCCCGACACGCGCCCCGCCTCGGAATTCCAGCTGACGTGATCGCCGACGTCGAAAGTCTTGGCCATTCCTGATCTCCTAAAAGGACAATCAGGCTTTGCCGATTTCGTTCCCCCCAATTTTCGGCGGCCCCCCTGCGATCCGTGTTGACTCTTGACGCTCGCGAGTAGAACAGAAAGGGAACATTTTAACTCGCGGCAGAATTTGGAGTCTATGTCATCGCCCTCGAAACCCCTTCTCGATGCGCTACGCACTCGCATTCGTCGGATCGAGACGAGCGAGAAGCGGGACCGCGGGGTGTTGCCGTTCGGGATCGAGGCGGTGGATCGCCGGCTGCCTGGCGGCGGGCTCTCGCTGGGCGCGCTGCACGAGGTCGCTGGCGGCGGGGCAGGCGCGCTTAACGGCGCGGCGGCGGCGCTGTTCGCCGCGGGGATCATGGCGCGTCTGGATGGGCCGGTTCTGTGGTGCGTAAGCCAGCGCGACCTCTTCGCGCCGGCGCTGGCCCAAGCAGGGCTTCATCCTGACAGGGTGATCTACGCCGAGATCGGCGACGACAAGGCCATGCTCGCCTGTTTCGAAGAAGGCTTGCGTCACGGCGGCCTCGCCGGCGTCGTCGCTGAGCTGTCCAAACTGCCGATGACCGCCTCGCGGCGTTTGCAGCTTGCGGCGGAAGCGTCGGGCGTGCCGGGTTTGGCGGTGCGCCGCTGGCGCAGACAGTCAGACGCCAGCGATTTCGGCCAGCCGACCGCGGCCGTCACGCGCTGGCGAGTCTCGGCCCTGCCTTCGGAACCCCTGCCTGTACCGGGTGTCGGCCGCCCCCGCTGGCTGGTCGAGTTGATCCGGTCCCGCGCCGGCGAATGCGCGGATTTTGTCCTGGAAGCCTGTGATGAGAAGGGTCGTCTCGCTCTCCCTGCCGACTTGGCCGACCGATCGGTTGCGCCGGTCGATGGGCGCATCCGCGCCGCCGCCTGACGCGCCGCTCGTGCTCGTCGGTCGCGACGGCCGCAAACGCATGGTGCTGGCGGCCGATGCGGCCGCTCAGGGACTCGGACTCCATCCTGGCATGGCGATAGCAAAGGCCCAGGCCCTGGTCGCAGAGTTAACGGTGATGGACGCCGACCGGGAGGCCGATGATCGCGCGCTGGACAGGCTCGCGCTATGGGCGCTGCGGCGCTATGCGCCGATCGTCGCGCCCGATCCGCCCGACGGCCTGATGATCGACATTGCTGGGGCCTCTCACCTTAAGGGCGGTGAGGCGGCCTTGCTCGACGACTTGACCGGACGGCTCGCCTCGGCGGGCATCCACGCGCTGGCGGTCGTCGCACCCTCCTACGGCGCGGCCCATGCGCTCGCGCGGTTCGGCGGTGGAGCCAGCGTGGTCGCTGACGATGAGATCGCGGACCGCCTGAGCCCTTTGCCGGTCGCCGCGCTGCGCCTGACGCCCGTCACGGTTGAGGGCCTGCGCCGGCTCGGCTTCGACCGTATCGGCGAACTTGCGGCCGCGCCGCGCGCACCGCTCACCCTTCGGTTCGGACCCGAGCTCGGGCGGCGGCTCGATCAGGCCTATGGCCGCGTCGAAGAGCCGTTCGAATTGATGACGGCTGCGGAGCTGGTGCGGGTCGTGCGTGATTTCGCCGAGCCGATCGGCGCGCCGGAGACCCTGGCGCGCTACACCGGCAAGCTGGTCGTCCAGCTTTGCGAGGCGCTGGAGGAAAAGCGGCTCGGGGCGCGCAAGCTCGACCTGCTGTTTCACCGCGTCGACAATCGGGTCGAGGCGGTCCGCATCGGGACTGCCAAGCCGGTGCGCGACGTCCGGCGCCTGACCCGGCTCCTCTGCGACAAGATCGAAACCGTAGCGCCGGGGTTCGGAATCGAGCGCATGACGCTGACGGCCGCCGTGGCCGAACCGCTGCACTACCGGGCGGGCGCATCGAGCCTGGTCGAAGCCGCGCCCGCCGATGTCTCCGAGCTAATCGACACCCTCGCCAACCGCATCGGTGCGAACCGCCTTTATCGCCTCGCCCCGCGCGAGAGCGATGTGCCCGAGCGCTGCCTGAGCCGCCTTGCCCCTCTGGCTCCGGCGGATGGGCGCACCTGGCCTGTCGACTGGCCGCGGCCCTCGCGGCTGCTCGACCCGCCCGAGCTGGTCGAAGCGATGGCGCTGCTGCCCGACCATCCGCCCGCCGCATTCACCTGGCGCGGCGAGCGGCGACGGGTGATGCGCGCGGACGGTCCGGAACGGATCTTCGGTGAATGGTGGACGCGCGACGCCGAACTGGAGGCGGTGCGCGACTATTTCCAGGTCGAGGATGAAGCGGGCGAGCGCTTCTGGCTCTACCGGGCCGGCGACGGCGAGGACCCGCATACGGGCTCGCACCGCTGGTTTTTGCACGGGCTGTTCGGATGAGCGCGCGCTATGCCGAACTGCAATGCGCCTCGCATTTCTCCTTTCTGCGCGGCGCCTCGTCGGCCGATGAGCTTTTCAGCCAGGCCGCCGTGCTGGGGATCGAGGCGCTGGCGATCACCGATCGCAACTCGCTTGCGGGGATTGTGCGCGCCCACGAAGCGGCCAAGGCGACCGGCGTCCGCCTGATCGTCGGCGCCCGGCTGGTGCTCACCGACGGGACCGAGCTTCTGGTCTATCCCACCGATCGGCCCGCCTACGCCCGGCTGTGTCGCTTGCTCAGCCTCGGCAAGGGTCGTGCGGGTAAGGCGAAATGCGAACTCCATTGGGACGACGTCGCCGCATGGAACGAGGGTCTGATCGCCGTCCTGGTTCCAGACGAGGCCGATGACCTGACGGCGCGGCGGCTGCGAAGGCTCGCCGATCTCTTCGGCGACCGCGCCTATTGCGCCCTGACCTTGCGTCGGCGGCCGCGAGACCATCTTCGCCTGCACGGCCTCTCCAATCTGGCGTCGGCGGCGCGCGTGCCGACCGTGGCGACCAACGATGTCCTGTTTCACCATCCCTATCGCCGCGTCCTGCAGGACGTCGTGACCTGCATCCGCGAGGGCGTGACGATCGACGACGCCGGTTTCGTCCGCAATCGCCACGCGGACCGCTATCTGAAACCGCCCGAGGAAATGGCCCGGCTGTTCCGCCTGTGGCCCGAAGCCGTCGCCCGCAGCGTTGAGGTCGCGGAGCGGTGCCGCTTCAGCCTGGATGAACTCGCCTATCAATATCCGCATGAGGTGGTCGAGCACGGTCTGTCGGCGCAGGCGACCTTGGAGAAACGGACCTGGGAAGGCGCAGCCGAGCGCTATCCCGAGGGCCTCCCGGACGAGGTCGCCGCGACCCTTCGTCATGAGCTGACCCTGATCGCCAGCCTCGACTATGCACCCTATTTCCTGACGGTGGACGCCATCGTCCGGCAGGCGCGCAAGCTCGGCATCCTCTGCCAGGGGCGCGGATCGGCGGCCAACTCCGCCGTCTGCTTCGTGTTGGGCGTCACCTCGATCGATCCGGGCCGTAACGACCTGCTGTTCGAGCGCTTCGTCAGCCAGGAACGCAAGGAGCCCCCGGACATCGACGTCGACTTCGAGCATGAGCGGCGCGAGGAGGTGATCCAGTGGGTTTATGAAACTTACGGCCGTCACCGCGCCGCCCTCTGTTCGACCGTGATCCGTTATCGCGCCAAGGGCGCGCTACGCGACGTCGGCAAGGCGCTAGGCCTGCCCGAGGACATGATCGGCCTCCTGTCGAAGCAACTCGGCCATTGGGCGACCGAGGGGGCGGGCGAGAAGCTTGCGAGCGAACTCAATCTCAATATGGCCGACCGCCGATTGCGGCTGACGCTCGAACTCGCGCGCGAACTGATCGGCGCTCCGCGCCACCTGTCGCAGCATCCCGGCGGCTTCGTCCTGACAGAGGACCGCCTGGACGAACTGGTCCCGATTGAACCCGCCGCGATGGAAGACCGACAGGTGATCGAATGGGACAAGGACGATATCGACGCGCTGAAGTTCATGAAGGTCGACGTGCTGGCGCTGGGGATGCTCTCGTGCATGCGCCGGGGGTTCGATCTCCTTCGCGAGCACAAGGGCGTCGACCTCGATCTCGCGACCATCCCGGCGGAGGACCCGCGCACCTATGCGATGATCCGGAAGGCCGATACCCTCGGAGTCTTCCAAATCGAGAGCCGGGCGCAGATGGCGATGCTGCCCCGCATGAAGCCGCGCACCTTCTATGACCTCGTCATCGAGGTGGCGATCGTCCGGCCCGGTCCGATCCAGGGCGACATGGTCCATCCCTACCTGCGGCGGCGCGAGGGACGCGAACCCGTCGACTATCCGACGCCCGAACTGGAGCGGGTGCTGGGCAAGACGCTCGGCGTGCCCCTGTTTCAGGAACAGGCGATGCGCGTCGCCATCGAATGCGCCGGCTTCACCCCCGGCGAGGCGGACCAACTGCGCCGCGCAATGGCGACGTTCAAGCACACCGGCGGCGTATCGGCCTTCGGAGGCAAGCTGATCCAGGGCATGGTGGCGCGCGGCTATACCGAGGAGTTCGCCACCAGGACGTTCAGCCAGCTCGAAGGCTTCGGCTCCTACGGATTTCCGGAAAGCCATGCCGCATCGTTCGCACTCATCGCCTACGCCTCGTCATGGCTTAAATGCTGGCACCCCGATGTCTTTTGCGCGGCGCTTCTCAACGCGCAGCCGATGGGCTTCTACGCCCCGGCTCAGATCGTTCGCGACGCGCGTGAGCATGGCGTCGAGGTGCGACCCGTCTGCATTAACGCTTCGCGCTGGGACTGCACGCTTGAGTCCACGGACCGCCCGGGCGCCTTCGCTGTCCGGCTCGGCCTGCGCATGGTCACAGGGCTGGCCAATTCGGACGGAGCGGCGCTCGTGGCGGGCAGGGATCGCCCTTACGCCGACATCGACGATGTATGGCGGCGCTCGGACGCCGAGGTGTCCGCGTTGGTGCGGCTGGCGGAGGCGGATGGTTTCCGCGCGGCCTTCGGTCTGGCGCGGCGCGAGGCGCTATGGGCGATCCAGGCGCTGCGCGACGAGCCCTTGCCCTTGTTCGCGGCGGCGGCCGGCGACGATGGACGGCCGCCGCCTGAGATCAACGAGGAGGCGGTGGCGCTGAAAGCGATGACCGCGGGCAGGGAGGTCGTAGAGGACTATCAGCATGTCGGTCTTTCGCTTCGTCGCCATCCGGTCGCCTTCCTGCGCGACGAACTGGCCGGCGAAGCCATCGTCACCTGCGCCCAGGCTCAGGGGACGCGCGACGGCCGCCTCACCAAGATCGCGGGTCTGGTGCTGGTGCGCCAGAAGCCGGGGTCCGCGAAGGGCGTCATGTTCATCACCATCGAGGATGAGACTGGAGTGGCCAATCTGGTCGTCTGGCCCGACATCTACGAGAAGCACCGCCGCGTGATACTCGGCTCGAGCATGATCGCTGTGCAGGGGTGCGTCCAACGCGAAGGCGACGTCGTTCACCTCGTTGCCGCGAAACTCTTCGACCTGTCGGACCGGCTGGGCCGGATCGGCGAGAAGGATGACGCTTTCCCGTTGCCGCACGGACGTGGCGACGAGTTCCATCACGGATCGAGCGGCTCCGATGCGCGCGAGGGCAGGGGTCTGCGTATCAAGCCGCGGGATTTTCGCTAGTCCCGCGACGTTAGCAGGATCGACAACGGATCCGAGGCGTTCCTCAGAATAAGAGAGCACGGCATGACGTTTGACGAAATCTGGACGCTTGAGAAAAGCCTCTGGCTCGGCGGTCGCGAAGCCTACGCAGCGCTCCTGCATCCGCGCTGCCTGATGGCCTTCGCCGAGGTTGGAATCCTGGACGCTGAGACTGTCATCGATAGCATCAGCGGACCGCGTTGGCGCGAGGTCACACCCAGCGACTACACAATCGCCCAAGCGAGTGCCGACCTTATTGTTATTGGCTATCGCGCGGCGGCTGATCGACCAGAAGCTCCTACCTACCGCTGCGTCTGCACGTCCACTTACCTCCTCTCCGAAGGTCGTTGGCTTATCATCCAGCATCAGCAAACCGTCGAGGCTTGATGCTTCTCGTAACGCGCTGTCGCGACCAAGCCCAGGAGCCTGTACGTTTTGCAGCAAATCGCGAGTGCGGGCCTGGATCGGACTCGGGAGTCTATTTCACTACGGCTTGCGACTGAGGCTGTGTGAAAACGTCTTCCGTTCGAACGAATTAGCTTATCCTGCCGTGGTCAGCAGGAGGTGGGTATGGGCCGCTTCGTTCAGGGTGCAGATCGCCGGCAGCCAACGCTGCTTCCCGAATGTCTGGATGACTATGTGGCCGAGGATAATCCGGTCCGAGTGGTCGATGTCTTCGTCGACGAACTGGATCTGAGGGGCCTGGGCTTCGAGGGTATGACGCCGGCGGCGACGGGACGGCCGGCTTATCATCCGGCCACGCTGTTGAAGCTCTACGTCTACGGCTACCTGAACAAGGTGCAGTCTAGCCGCCGCCTGGAGCGAGAGGCGCAACGCAATGTCGAGCTGATGTGGCTGACGGGAAGGCTGGCACCGGACCACAAGACCATCGCCGACTTCCGCCGCGAGAACGGTCCGGCGATCCAGGCGGCGTGCAGCCAGTTCGTGGTGCTGTGCCGCGAGCTTGGACTGTTCCGGGCGGCCCTAGTGGCCATCGACGGCAGCAAGTTCAAAGCGGTGAACACCCGCGACAAGAACTTCACCGCCTACAAGGTGAAGCGGCGAATCGAACAGGTCGCCGAGCACATCGCCGGCTATCTCCAGGACCTCGACACCGCCGATCGCCACGAGGGTGAGGGAGCCGAAGCCAGATCCGGTCGGCTGGTGGAGAAGGTCGAGCGGCTGCGCGTCCAGATGGCCATGCTGAAGACCATGGAGGCCGAGGTCGAAGCCGCGCCTGATAGCCAGATCTCCCTCACTGATCCCGACGCCCGCGCCATGGCGACGTCCGGCCGAGGCAGCGGCATCGTCGGGTACAACGTCCAGTCCGCTGTCGAAGGCGAGCATCATCTGATCATCGCCCACGACGTGGTCATGACCGGCAGCGACCGGGGGCAGCTTGCTGCGATGGCGGCGAAAGCCAAGGAGGCCATGGGCGTCGAGGCGCTCGATGTACTGGCGGACAGGGGCTACTTCTCCGGCGAGGAAATCCTGGCCTGCGAGGCTCTGGGCGTGACGCCCTTCGTGCCCAAGCCGCTGACATCAGGGGCCAAGGCTAACGGCCGCTTCGGCAAGCAGGACTTCGTCTATCTGCCTGAGCAGGACGTCTATCGCTGCCCGGCCGACTCCCTGCTGCCCCGTCACATGACGACCGTCGAAAAGGGCATGACGCTACATCGCTATTGGGATCGGGCCAGTTGCACCGGCTGTCAGCTCAAACCCCAATGCACGCCCAGCGTCGAGCGCAAGGTGACCCGCTGGGAGCATGAAGCGGTGATCGATGCCCTTCAGACGCGGATGGACCTGACGCCCCGCGCCATGCGGGCCCGCCGAAGCCTGGTTGAACACCCATTCGGCACGATCAAGGCTTGGATGGGCCACACCCACTTCCTCACCAAGCGGCTACCCAATGTGAAGACCGAGATCAGCCTCCACATCCTAGCTTACAACATGAAGCGGGTGATAGCGGTGCTGGGAACCAAGCAGATGATGGAGGCGATCAGGGCCTGAAACGATGGCGCTGCTCGCCTCGATACCTGACGCTGCCTGAGCCAGCTCTGTGCGTTTTTACACGGCCTCGACTCATTGCGGTGGGTCGAAAGGTCCGCTTTGGGTTGTCCCGCGAAGAGTGACGGTATCGCCATCAAGATGCCGCGCAAGTCGGAGTTCGTGGCGACCTCAACGCTGGAGGGGGTATCAGCTGGCGACTGTGACCGTGACCAACAAGGTTTCGACCGGTGGCGGCGTCGCCATGGCCGGAAACGTCCTCGTCGGGGGCATCCTTGGCGCCGGAATCGATGCGGGGACCGGCGCGATGCTCGATCTGACGCCGAACCCAGCGCACGTGGATCTCAGCCAAGAGCGCGCGCCAGCGACCGGTCGTCCGGAGTAGGAGCTCGACAGAAGAACGGCGGCTCCATCCGGGGCCGCCGTTTCCAATTGAATGAAGAGGTCACCTAGCCTGAGCAGTATGGAACAGAGAGCGTCGCGCGTCTTTCGATAGACACAACGAAGGAGCAAGACATGCCACATCAGAACACGTCATCGTCCAGCGCGACCGCTCAGAATGCCGCGACCGATCCGGCGGCTCCACGCGACCAGGCGACAGATCAGGACCGCAAAGAAGAACCTCGCTCCTACGCGGCATCGGATGTTTCCGACAGCTCGCTAGCCCCGCCCGCCGCCGGCGAGGTGTCCGACTATATGGACGAAGGGGAGGCCTTGGACGGAGAAGCCGTTCAGCAGGGCGCCAATCACGCAAACCGGCCCGACCGTACCGAGGCCATGGATTCTCAGGGCCCCAAGACCAGGGCAGCTAACCGCGACATCGTGCAGGGCAGGAACTGAAGCTTGGACGGCGGCTCTGCCCGGGCCGCCGTCCGACTGAACCTCGGTTGATCAGTCTGGGTTAGCGATCGGCGGCGTCGCCGGTGGAGCTTTCGCCGCTTCCTCCTCCAGCTTTCGGCGCTGGTCGGGGTTCTCATCCGGTTGAGGCGTAGTGACGCTGGGATCGGGCTCCCGTTCCCGGCGCTCAGCTTCGTCGGTCTCGCGTCTGGCTTGCTCCTGGAGGCTGTCTTTATCGGCGGGGCCGCGAGAGTTTGGGTCGTTTGGCGGGACGTCGGTCATGGTCATATCCTCTCTAGGGTTGCCCTTAACCAAGCGGTGGGCGCCGATCCCGTTCCAGCAGGCTGCCCCTTAGGTTCCAAACTCTAGCCTAGCTAACCAATGGCTCTTCTGCACCTGTGTCTTCCCCGTCGTATCGAACGAACGATAGCCGGCCATCGGGCTCCAGCACGCCCCATTTGATCGTATCCAGCCGCTCGATCCCGGCCTTGCGCATTTCCGACAGGATTTCGTCCGTTCTGATGCGATCCTTGTGCAAAGCATCTTCGACGAGCCTGCCCCTATTGATCACGATCGCAGGCAGCGCCTCGCTGACGGTTTGAAACCATTTCAGCCGGTAGGTCATCACCGAATCGATAAAGGTCAGGAACAGAAGGGTAGCGGCCCCGACCAAGGCTCCTGGGATAGACTCGTCGCCAGCCGTCAGGGACGGCGATACGATCTCGGCTATCATCAGAAGCGTGACGATCTCGAACGGCGACATCTGGCTAAGCTCACGCTTGCCAAGGAACCGAAACCCCGCTGTCAGAGCGACGAATATGATCGTGACCCGCACGATCAAATCCAGACCGTTGCTTTCCTCCGGCTCGATAACGCCGACAGCTCCGAGGAAAACCACGGCTGCGATAAGCGTGACGCCGAGAGCTTCTACCTTTCGTAAGCGTATTTTGGGCGGGACAGTCGCCAGCTTGGGCAGAGCACTCAGGTCCGCAAGATGGGGGCTTGCTTTCATCTTTCCGCGTCCTTGCAGTTAAGCCGATAGCTTCACAACGCAGCGTGCGGTTTAGGGTTGGCTGTGTGCCCAATCGCACCCTCAGCAAAGGGGCGGTGTAGATTCGGGAGATTCAACCGTAACCATGCAGTCCTTGAGGGGCGTCGCCGGATAGGCAGGCCGACCTCGCCGCTGCGCATGACCGGGCGTTGGCGCTCGACGCCCAGGTCAGGAAGCTCACAGCTGATCTGTACGACAGGAACAAGACGCCGCTCTGGAGAAGGCGGAGCAGAAGGAAGGCGAGATCCGCCAGCTCCAACAGGTGATCGCGTCGCTGCGCCGCTCGGAGGATATCGATGACCGACGCCCATCCAGGGTCGCGAAACAACTCTCGGGCAGTTTCAGATGAAGCTGCGGGAGTTGATAAAGCTGGATGGTCGACCGGTTAAACCTCTTGGCGCATGTACAATAATAACTGCGGAGCGGGCTCGAAATCACGCAGCAAAGGAAATCAAGGCTTAAGGCTCGCATTAGGCTTGAGGCGGAAGCGCGGGGCGAAAAAGAACTCGCGTCTATCACTCGCGCGTTGAAGGGAGGCCGGAAGCCCGCTCCAGTTAACCCGCCGCCGAGTTGCCGCCCAAGCCTGGCTGACGGGCATAAGAAAACCCGTCTGCCACATTGGGACTCAGACGGGCCTAATGAGCCGAGGCTCGTAGCCTAAATGGGAGCCAGTATTAAAAGCGCAAGGCCCACAAGAAATTAATCAGCACCGCCTGCAATGATCGTCAGAACGGCCCAGATGATTACGGCCAGTGCGATCACGCCTCCAAACGCAGCGGCGATAACGAGGCGCTTTTCAGCCGCAGTCAGCCTCCGATGATCCATTGTTCCGTGATCTCCGTGGACGGCAGCCGGCGAACAGTACGCGTAGCACCATTGTGAAGCCGCAGGTGATAAACTTGTCTGCGCTCCAGAAGCGCCCTGTAATTGCTCGATATTAAATCTGGTGGAGCCCTCAACTCGAACTAAATAATATTTATCCTTGCTTGTTCCGTCTTTGTAGCTCACCGTCTGGATGTCGATATCTCTGCGTAACGCCCTATTTCTTTGCGACGCATCGAGATTTCCGTTTCCTTAGACCCGACAGCTCTCAGGACCTTTTCCTCAGGGCAATCTTTCTCGGAGGTCATGGAAATGGCTACTGGCATTATCAAATGGTACAATCCTACCAAGGGTTTCGGTTTTATCGCTCCTGACGCTGGCGGCGGCGACGTCTTCGTCCACGTCTCGGCTATCGAGCGTGCTGGCCTCAGCGGCCTGAACGAAGGCCAAGCGCTGTCGTATGAACTCGAGCGCGACCAGCGCTCGGGTAAGACTTCGGCAGGTCAGCTGCAGGTCGTTTAAGCGAACGCGCTAGTTTAATGGCGCTATTGAGGCTCGCTCTCTTAGGAGGGCGGGCTTTCTCGTTTCTTGAGACGCTTTGACTTCCCTGAGGCTGTGAGGCGCCGGCAGCAAGAAGGCCCGACCGGCGGCCGGGCCTTTACGCGCTCTAGAAATGACGCGTCAGATACGCGGCCCACGGCCGCGCATGCCGCCCACAACTAGCGAGACGACGAACAGAATGATGGCGATGATGGCGATGAATTTCGCGATCTCGAACGACATGCCCGAGATGCCGCCGAAGCCGAGCACGGCGGCGACCAGGGCGATGATGAAGAAGATGATGGCCCAACGAAGCATGGATGGTCCTCTGGCGTGTTGATGACGGCGTGAACGTCGACGCCTCCGCCTCGATCGCTCCACCCGTCGGCCAACGTATCGGAGGCTTGAGCGTTCCGAGGGACTGGAACCGTGCTATCCGACTTTGCAGCGACGTCCATTGGCGATCATTTGGAACCCGGCAAGCGCCCGCCAGTTGGCCTTTCGCAGCCCACCCCATCCTCGGGGCTGCCGTCTGAGAACCGCCGAGCCCCTCGCCGGATGCCCCAAGCGCCGGCGAGGGGTTTTCAGTTCTGCAGGACGCCGCGCTCGATCAGAGCGAGGACGACGGGGTCCTGAAGGGAGGCGGCGACTTCGCGCGCGAATGCGCGGTGCGCCTCTGCCTCATCCATGATCAGGCGCTTGCTGCCGTCCCGATGCGACGAGAGACGAAAGGAAATCTTGCGCTGCTGCTTGGCCAGGCGCTCTATCCGAACGAGTTTCACTCCGGCCTGATCGCGCAGGGGGGCGCGTGAACTGACGACCATGATCGACCTCCTGAGCGAGCCGATAAAGCTCGGGAGGCGATAGACGGTTCCCGCGGACGGAACTCTTCCGCGCGGGGCCGGTTGGCACACAGCGTCGCGCTTGCTGGCCCCGTGCGGCGCTCCAGGGAGACGAGCGCCCTCCGCTGTTATCCTGGCGGCGGAGTGGCGCTCAACCCGCCGGCAGAAGATCTCGATAGGGTTCGCCTCGATCGCCTGCCTCGGCTCTGGTCAGCACCTTGGTGTCCTGCTGCGATCCGACGTGGATGACGATGTCTCGATGGCGCAGGCCGTCGTGTAGAGCCGTGCACTTCGCCCGCACAGCAGACAACACATTGACCCAGTGGTCAGTCTCGACCGTGATCAGGCCCGGCAGAAGGTTGGGGTCGTCGCCAGCCGCTGCGGCCATAGCGTCGAGAGTGTCGTTCAGTTGGTCGGGCGTCATGGCGCCGCGTGTAGCTGAGTCGCCCTGTCGCGGCCTAGCGTTGGCGCCGCAGCAGGCGCGCCGCCTCTTCCTTCCACAGCGCCCGAAAGCGCAGGATGATGGACGCGGGCAGGTTGGCCGCCGCGCGCGATCGGCGGTGAAGGTCATGGGCCTCGGCTTCGAAGCGGGCCGCCTTGTGCAGACCGGTCTCGGCTGTCATGGCGATTCCGGCCAGACTTTCTGCACCGTCAACTGCGGGCCATCGGCGCCTTGGGTGACGACGGGCGCGACGTCGCCGATGCGGTAGTCGGCCGGAGGCAGGTTGGGCAGGCCGCTCGGAAAGCCGAGCGACCGGCCCGCGTCACGGAATGGCGCGGCGATTTGGTTGGCCGGCACGTGCAGGCGATAGTTGTTGCACATGGCGCATCCTCAACTCTGGCCGAGCGACGTTCAATCCCTGGGCGGGCCGGGGCCGATAGAATCCCTCACGCGCCATATGTTTGGCTGGCCGCTCCATTCTTGGCCACAAGCTTGCACGGCGGCTATGGTGGCGAAGAGTGGGGCATGGCCGTGGGCCGCAGGGTGGAACCCGACCATGAGTTTCTGGAGCTGCCGGTGGATGTCCCCAAGGCGCTCGAGGTCTTCAGCCGTGGGGGAGGTGTTCACCCTGTACTTCTCGCAGCGGATCGCGAGTACTGAACTCGACAGGACTCGGGAGCCCATTCCAGTACGGCTTTTGACTCAACGCGGAAGCACGGTTGGTCCGCTTCAGGGAAGAGGCGTGTAAGCGGAAAGGCATTATGGCTGCGACTGCGCCGTCGATCCCTCGTCTGGGAGACGATGCACCCAGGTCTACAGGGAATCATCGAAATCTGGCGACCATGCCGGAGAGGAAGAAAGGAGATCAGGAGAGCGCGTCTCCTCTCTGTCATTAAGCTGCATTGTAATTGGTCTAGTCCAGATTTCTCATTGAGGCGTGGGGATGTGGACATGCAAGCGCTGGCGCAGAAATTAAAAAACGCGGGACCAATTGGTTTTTCCCTGTTTGCCGGTCTAGCCGGCTTCTGCGCCTATTTCTCCATGTACGCCTTCCGCAAGCCGTTCTCGGCGGCGACTTTCGAAGGGGTGGAAGGCTGGGCCTTCGTACTGGACTACAAGGTCGCCCTCGTGATCGCTCAGGTCATCGGCTACGCTCTGTCGAAATGGATCGGCGTCAAGGTGATCGCCGAGGCGGACGGTCAAGGACGCGGCCGGGCCATCCTGATGTTGATTGGCGCCTCATGGCTGGCGCTGGTCGCTTTCGCCCTGATCCCGGCGCCGTGGAATGTGGCGGCTCTGTTCTTCAACGGCCTGCCGCTGGGTCTGATCTGGGGGCTGGTGTTCGCCTATATGGAAGGGCGGCGCGTGTCCGACGTTCTGGGCGCTGTGTTGTGCGCCAGTTTCATCTTGTCGTCAGGCGTGGTGAAGGCGGTCGGCAAGCTGCTGCTTCAGGCGGGGATCAGCGACCTGTGGATGCCGGCGGCGGCGGGTGCGGTCTTCATGCCCCTGTTGTTGCTCTCGGTCTGGGGGCTGGCGCAGCTGCCGGGCCCCAGCGCAGACGACGAGCGCGAACGTGTGCGCCGCGCGCCGATGAACAAGGATGAGCGGCGACGTTTCCTGGCCGATTACGGCCTGGGAATGGCCGTATTGATCGCGGCCTATGTGTTGTTCACCGCCTTTCGGGATTTCCGCGACAACTTCTCGGCCGAGGTCTGGAAAGCTGTCGGGTACGGCGATGCGGCGGGCGTCTTCGCCGCCAGCGAACTGCCTGTGGCGGTCATCGTCCTGATTGTTCTGGGCAGTCTGATCCTGATACGCGACAACCGGCGCGCGCTGATGGTCATGCATGGGGTGGTGATCGCGGGCGCGGCGTTGATCGGTCTGTCGACCCTGGCCTTTCAGGCGGAGCTGGTGTCGGCGCTGACGTGGATGATCCTGAGCGGGGCAGGCCTCTACATGGCCTACACCCCGTTCAACGCCATGCTGTTTGACCGGATGCTGGCGGCCACGCGCAGGGTCGGGACGGCGGGCTTCCTGATCTATGTGGCTGACGCCTCCGGCTATGTCGGCAGCGTGCTGCTGCTGCTCTATCGCAGCTTCGCGACGCCGCAGCTGGATTGGCTGCAGTTCTTCATCGGCGCGGCCTACGCCTCAGCGACGGCCAGCCTGGTGCTGACTCTGGCGTCGGCGCTCTATTTCGGGCGCAAGCTGGGGCGGAAGCATCAGTCGCCGACGATACAGGCCGCGCCGGACGCCGCCGCATCTTGAACGCTGGACGTTAGGGCGTGACATCCAGATCGACCTTCACGCGCAGCGCGTCGTGACGCCAGTATTCGTGGTCGTATTCGACGATGCGCCCGGCCGCGTCGAAGCTTGCGCGGATCACCAGAAGGCCCGGCGTGCCTGACTTGACGCCCAGAGCCTCAGCCTCTTCTTGGATCAGCGCGCAGGGCTGCATCTCGACCCGGTTGCGCGTCACCGCCAGCCGATAACGGCTCTTGAGAATCTGCGTCAGTGAGCCGTCGAGATCATGCGCCAGCAAATCCGGCGCCCGCTCCGCCTCGACATAGATGCGTTCGACCAGCACCGGTCGCCCGTCGATCAGGCGGCGTCGCCGGATCAGGTGCACCGACGCGCCCAGCGGCAGGCCCATGGCCTTGGCGACCCCGTCCTGGGCTTCGACAGAGGCGGTCGACAAAGTCTCAGTCGCGGGCTGGCGGCCCTGTTCAGACACATAGGTCATGAAGCCGGCCCAGCGGGTTGGATCATAGGTCACAGGTTCGGGCGAGACGTACCAGCCGCTGCGATCGCGGCGGAAGATCATCCCCTCGGACTCCAACTGGAACAGGGCTTCGCGGATCGTGCCGCGCGCTACGCCTAGACCATCCTGAAGCTGGCGTTCCGACGGCAGCTTGGCGCCTGGCTTCAGCGCGCCGCTGTGGATCTGGCGGGCGATATGATCGCGGGCCACCAGATAGCGGCCCCGATCGCCGGCAGGCGTTTCGGTCGGTGAATTCCACCAGGCAGGCGCAGGGGCGGCGGACATGAAAGCTCGTCGGCTGAGAAGTCGTTGACGCCTTATCGCGTCTTCGCGTCCCGGCGTCGATCCTCTGCGCCGCCCGTAATGAAAACGGCGGCGACCCTTTCGGATCGCCGCCGCCAGGACATCGGACCGTTGATGGCCTCAGTAGCTGTAGCTCATGCGGAACAGGAAGGTCCGGCCCGGCTCCATATAGTCCTTCATGTAGCTGGGGCTTTCACCCTTGGTCGTATAGTAGCGGTGGCCGTCCAGAATGTTCTGCACGTCGAAATCGACCGCCAGTTGTTCGTTGACGTGGTAGCGCGAGTGGAAGTCCAGCGTTTTGGTCGGCTGCACCCATTTGTCGACGGCGTTGTCGCGCAGATCCTCAATGTACTCGCCCTGATAGTTGTAGGACAGGCGCGCTTCGAAGCCGTACTTCTGATAGGTCAGCGAGGCGTTGTACATCAGGTCCGGCGCACCGACGAAGGAGATCGGACGCCCCTTGCGATAGTCCAGGCCCGTCTCGCCCTCGCTGGTCTGCAAGGTCAGATTGCCCTCGAAGCCGAAGCCGTCCAGCGGCGCGGCTAGGCCGTCGAAACTCTTGATGAAGTTGAATTCGACCCCGGCGATTTCGGCGGTGTCGCCGTTCTTGGGCTGGGTGATTTCGATGAAGCCCTCGGTCGTGGTGGCGTCGACCTGGCTGCCGTTGGTGAAGATGAAGTTGTCGATCTTCTTGTAGAAGACGCCTGCCGACAGGACGCTGCTGCGGTCAGGATAAAACTCGGCCGACAGGTCCAGATTCAGCGCTTCTGCCGGTTTCAGGTCCGGGTTGCCGCGGCTGATGGCCAGAATCTCGTTCGTCACCGGATCGCGCGTCACCGATTGCCCGCCCGAGATGTAGCCGTACTCGGGCCGCGAGAAGCTGGTCCACAAGGCCGCGCGATAGACCCACTGCTCGTTCGGACGCCAGGTCGCCGTCACGCTGGGCAGGAAGACGCCGTAGTCTGCGTCGCTGGTGTCGAACCCGCTGGCGTCGCCGTCGTCCGACCAGAAGGTGTTCTTGACGTCGGTCTGTTCATAGCGGCCGCCCGCGATGACCTGCAGGTCGCCCCAGCGCAGCTGCGCCAGAGCATAGGCGGCGTAGATGGTCTCCTGCCCCTGTTTGTCGTCCTGGCTCAGGCGTTCATAGGACATGGAGGACGGGGTGGCGGCCTCGGCCGCGCGGATGGCGGCGATCACCCGTTCGCGGTTGAAGATGGCGCCATAGTAGTATCGGCCGCCCAGGATGCGATCGACCTCGCGTTCGATCAGGCCGGAGGCAGCCATGGACTGGCCGTCTAGCGCCGTGCCGGAGAAGTCGCCGTCCCAGATCGGGGTGCTGTCGTACTCACGTTCTGATTTCAGGTATTTGGCGCCGAAGCGGATCTGTTCCAGCGGGCCGCGATCGACCTGGTAGCGAGCGTCGATCTTGAAGGCGAGGCGGTCGTCCTTCTGACGCGAACGGCTGTGGCCTGCGCCGTCCAAAGGCAGCAGCGACGGGTCGCGTTCAACATGGGCGGCGAAGGCGGGCAGTTGCGGCATGGGGAAGCGTCCATCGTAGGACGACCACAGCAGGCCAGTTTCGTTCAACGGCGCAACGCAAGCGTCGCAGTTGTAGCCGATGGAGTAGTTGTCGGGGTTTTCGCGCTCGCCGAAGCTGTAGCTCAGGTCGTAACTCAGCTCGAGCGCGTTCAGCCGGCTGACGCCGCCCAGATTAACGGTGGCCAGGGTCTGGTTCTCGTCGGAAATGTCCATGTTGCGCGAGAACTGGAACGCTTGCGGATCCCACACGCCCGAGCGGCCGTGCAGGGACCAGTAGGATTTCCGGGTCCGGTCCGCATCGGTGATGCGGCCGTCGCCATCGGCGTCGATGATTTGGCCCGTCGTATAGCCGTAAACGGCGCCCAGGCTTGCGTCCTGGCCGATGATCATTTTTTCCGGCGCTGACAGGCTGCGGTCTTCGTCGTTCGCCTGTACCAGACGCATGGTCGGGCGACTGCGATAGTCGGTCCAGTCATTGGTCGAGGCGCGCTCGAAACGGTTGTACTGGCCACGCAGGTATAGGTCGTGATCGGCGCCGCGATAGTCGAAGGAAACGTTGCCGCCATAACGCTCCTGTTCGTTGCGGCGGTAGTCCAGGTCGATGCCCGGCAGGTACATGGAGCGTTCGACGATCGCTTCTTCAGCGTTCTTGCGCCAGATGTAGGGCTCCCATTCGCCGTCGTTCTCGGTCTCTTCAGTGACGCCGTTCGAACGGCCGTAGTTGACTGAGGCGAAGACGCCGAAACGCTCGTCCTTCAGGCGGCGGCCGAAGTCGGCCTGCAGCAAATAATTGTCCGAGGCTTCGCCCTGATCCTTGGCGCGGTCGTTGAAGCCGTAGCTGGCGAACAGGCGCGCCACCGGGGCGTTGAAGTCAAAGGCGTTGGGCGTGCGGAAGTCGATCGATCCGCCGATGGCGTCGCCGTCCATGTCGGGCGTCAGCGTCTTGGAGACGGAAATCGCCTGCAGACCGTTGGGCGGCAGGACGGTCATCGACATCTTGCGGCTGTCGGTATCGGTCAAAGCCACGCGCACGCCGTTGATCGAATAGGCGTTGAAGGTGCCGGCGAAGCCCCGGACGGTGACGTATTCGCCTTCGCCCGTCGTCTGGTTGACGATGACGTTGACGCCCGGCAGGCGCGCCAGGGCGTCGGCGACGTTGGCGTCGGGCAGCTTGCCCATATCATCAGCCGACAGGACGTTGACCACGCCATCGGCGCGACGCTGGGCCGAGATGGCGTTGGCGGTGCCCAGGCGTTGGCCAGTCACCACCACCTCGCCGACGACGGTTGGCTGGGCTTGGTCTTCTTCAGAGGCAGCGGCGATCGCCGTGCCTGCAGCGGCCCAGGTCAATGCTAGGGCGCTGGCGCCTGCGATGCGGTTCGCCGTGCGCGATGCGACGGCGGCGGAATGAAACGACATTGGTGATCCCCACCCAGAGTCCAGGAGTTTTGGCTGGGAGAGGGCGCTTCTCGGGCCGTCCCCCGTCCGCATCGGCGGACGAGGGCGGGGTAGCCGCAAGCCAAACTGGTGTAAACCAGTTGCTTTGATCTACACAAAACATTCATAGTTAGAATGTTTTCATATATAAGTATTGTTGTCCGACTTCGGATGTATGCGTGTTAATATTTCAGTGTCGCCCGGATGATGTCGATATAATGCGAGACATCAGGCGTAATAACGCCGGGCTGCTTGCCTAGGTCGTCATAGCGGCGCAGGCGAAGGGCCTCCTTGAAAAAAGGGTGCGCCTCAAAGGCCGCGCATTCCGCCTTGTTGAACGGTCCGCCCTGAAGGCTCAGGCTCAGCGCCGATGCGCCGCTCAGGGCTTCAAGATAGCCTGGTTCAATGGCGCACAGATAGCGTTTGGCGGCGACGTGCAAGGCGATCGGGGCTGTCACTTCTTCAGGAAACCATTGAGATAGAAAGGCTTCACCCAGCTTCTCATGAGCTGCGTCGTAGCCGTGATCCTCAGCCGCATCGCCCGCGCCTTCAAGGAATTGTCCCACGTCATGCAGCAGGGCCGCCGCGATCATGGCCGGGGTGTCTTCGGCGTCTTCCGCCAGCTTGGCGCATTGCAGCATATGCTCGCGCTGATTGACGTGCTCGCCGTAGCGGCTCTCGCCATGGCGGTCGAAGAGGTCGGTAATCTGCTTCACAGGCGTAGCCCTCGCCGTCGACCAGAGGTCGCAAACGGCTGATCAGTTGTTGTGGAGTGTTTCTGCGCCCGCCCAGTCATTAAACAGTCATGGCGAACCCTTATTGGTCTAGACCACAAAATCGTCTTCAGCAAGACCACGGACAGACTGTCATGAACCGCACGCTCATCGCCGCCCTGCTAGCTTCGGCTTGCCTGATCCCGACTGGCGTTCAGGCGATGCAGGGCCAGGCCTGGGATTTCACGCCGCGCTATGAATTGCCGCGCGGTGCAGGACCGCAGCGTACGGACACGCCGTCGCCGGTGGCGAAGCTGACCCCGTCCGCGAGTTCCATGCGGTTCAACGACATGGCGCCGACGGAGCGTCGGAACCTGGAAACGGCTTTTGATTCCACACGCGATTTCACCGTCGAGATGTGGATTCTGGACCATGTGAATCACCCGGTCGCCGCTGTACTGACGCCGGACGGCGCGAACGGCGCGACGCCCTGGCTGCTGTCCTACCGCGACGGACAGGCCTCGTTCGGCCCGGCGGACGCGGCCATGGTCGACGCTCCCGACTACAAAGACGTCTGGCGACACGTCGTGGGGGTGCGTCAGGGCGACGCCTGGCGCCTTTACGTCAACGGCGCCCTCGCTGGATCGACCTCAGCGCACATGACCGGCGCCTCGGAGAGCTCACTGGCGCTGACGGTATACCTGGAGGCCGAGCCCTATATGTCCCTGCCGGACCTTGTGCGCGGCGCAGCGGTGCATGACCGCGCTCTCAGCGCGGCAGAGGTCGAAGCCGCCTTCGCCGCCCGCGCCGCGCTGGTCGACCAGGGCCGCCTGAACGCCGAGACCTTCCACTTCACCCAGCCGCCTTATCTGAACGCTCCGACGACAGAGGACGTCCAGCTGTCGTGGGAGACGGATCGTCCAGCCCGCTTCACCGTCGCCTGGGGCGAGACGGAGGCTCAGATGCGTCGCATCGAGGTTCACGCCGCCGAAGAGGACCGTCTGGGCGGCGTGACGCTGGACGGTTTGAAGGCCGATACGCCTTATTTCTATCGCGTCACGGCCTCGACTGAGGACGGGCGGGCGCTGGATTCGGGCCTGTTGTCGTTCCGCTCGGCGCCGCTGCCCGGCGCGCCCTTCGTCATCGCCGTCTCAGCCGACACCGAGGCGCGCCCCCATATCAACAACCGCATGAGCCAACTGATCTGGGAAGAGCGGCCGAATCTGCTGTTGCTGGCCGGCGATCTGACCGACGGCGGCGATATTGATCGCCGATATCAATGGACCCACGAATACTTCCTGGGCATGGGCGGCCTGTTTGGGCGCGTGCCGGTCATCACCGCCCCCGGGAACGGCGAGGGCGACCAGCACTGGTTCCGCCGCTACCATCGTCAGCCAGGCGACGAGGCCTATTTCAGCCACCGTTACGGGGATGTCGAGTTCTTCATCCTCGACAGCAATCTGGAGGATAGCGAGGAGCGGAAGCCCGGCTTCCGCGCGCGACAGGCCGCCTGGCTGGAGCAGGCTCTGGCTCGCTCCACCGCCCGCTGGAAGATCGCCATGCACCACCATGACGTCTTCACCAGCGATGAAGACGATCACGGCGACAGCTGGGCCGCCCGCACAACCTACGGCAGCGAGACAATGCAGCGCGAATTCACCTCGATCTTCGAACGCCATGGCGTAGATCTGGTCATCTACGGCCACCTACACGCCTATGAGCGCACCTGGCCGATGACGCAGGGCGCGGTCGATCTCGAAAACGGCGTGACCTATGTTCAGGTCGGCGGCATGGGCGGCAATCTGGAAGACTTCGCGCCGAACAAGCCGACCTTCAGCGCAAAGACGGCCCGGACGCACCACTACGTCATGTTGCGAGGGGCCGGAGACCGGATCGAGGTCGAGATGATCGATATCGAAGGCCGTTCCCGTGATCGCTTCGCGCTGACGAAAAGATGAGGCGAACGACCTTCCTGCTGCGAATACCGGTCAGGCTGGCGCACTGCGACTGGCTACGTGGTAAGCTGCGCCCAATGTCCGCTTCACGCACTGGCGTTAATTACCGCTCATGGCGCATTGCCGTCAGGCGATGTGTAGCCAGTCGGCCGCCCCAGCGCGAACCGTCCTGGTCAGGTCTTCGATCAGGCGGGTGGTGATGCGTAGATGCTGCCAGAAGAGCGGCACGTCGACGATGACGCCGGGGGCAAGATCGACTAGGCGGCCTGACGCGATCAACGGAGCGGCCAAGCGTTCCGGCGTCAGGGACCAGGCGACGCCCGCCAGAGTGAAATCCAGAAACCCCTGAGTGGACGGCACCCAATGGGTCGGGCCTTCGATCGGGCTTCCGACGACCTGCTCAGCCCACTGGAGTTGGTCCAGATGCCGGCGTCAGCTGTGGAAACGCCACTCCCCCGCTTGACCGGCGCATTATCTGGATATGGGTTTCGAGGATCATCACGCCCAGAGGGTTGAAAGCCCTTACCCGAAGCTGTGTCACCACCTGGCCGCGGATCGCGGAGTCTTTCAGAGCTTCGGCTGCGGAAAGAACAGCCTCTACGCGAGCGCTGTTGTCGTCGATCGCGCAGAAGTCGACCTCTAGCGGCCGCCCGTCTGTTTCGAGCAAACATGTGTAGCCAGGGGTCATATAGCGCTAAACTCGCGAGAGTTTCCTCGGGCGCGGGAGCGAAAAAAACGTCTTTCATTCCAGCTGTGTGTCAAGTTGATGCGCCGTGTCTCCCGATAATCGTCGAAAAGCTCAGCGTGGGCCGTTTTCATCCAGTCGTCCGCCCCGAGATCAAGCTTGATCACGCAAGGCGTTAAAGAGGTGTGGTGCGCTGGGTGTTGAGTCCCTTGGGCCTAACCGCCAGCCGTGCAACTGACCCGGGACCCGTTCGATGAAAACGACATCGCCAAGCAGGCTGATAGCCTGTCTGCCGGCAGCGGCCGGAACATCCAATTCATGATTGTTCGCGAGCCGCACCCGGCGACCGCCTCGGGGGAGGAGCGCAATCACATGGGCCGCCATGGTTATTGAGAGGTAGGCCCGAGGGGGTTGCCGCGTCGCCGTGATGTGGACTCTAGTCATTCGCTTGTCCTTCGGGCTCAGCCGTGGCGCTGACGGCGCCGATCGGAACGGCGACCCCGTCGACGACGAGCGTCGCCTTCACTCCGGCCTGAATGTCTTCGAGTGCGATGGCGAGCGCGGTTTCGAAGGCGGCGCTTCGATCCATGTAGTCGCCAATATGACGTCGCGCGCGGCTGACTTCCCATACCCCGCTGCGGGGTTTGACGATGACCGGGATTTCATGGGTTGCGATCGGCGGTTCTGTCCGAGAGGTCGTCGGGGCCGAAGAAGGAGGGCGAGAGGGTAGGCCGCCACGCTGTTCATTGAGCTTCAGCACCTGCCGGATAAAGGCTTCGGCGTAATCCTCAGCATCGGTGTGGTCATGCTGATGGGAGTTTCGGCCTTTGGGCCAGAAGGCCGATGTGAGGCGGTCTGCAAGCGAGGGATCGGCCTGCGTCAGCTCCGCCAGGAGAAATTGGAGAATGCGCTCGTGTGCGAGGACGCGACGCTCCAGATCGGTTTCTTGAGGTGGCATTGGGGACGGGGAGAGGTCAAGTCTCCCGCTCGGTTCGGCGCCCGTCTGGAAAAGGCGTGCAGGCGACTCTTATGACAAATAGGAATGCCGCGCACAAAACCAGCGTCACAGCAGATTCCATAAGCGCTATCCGGTGCCGCCAAATCATATTCCGCCGATAGCGGGTTGCGGCCTCATTTGCCGGGGCTCGGCCTGTTAGGGTCTCCGGGCACATGAGAGGCCAGGAACGATGAAAGAATCCAAGGGAAAGCCGAAGAAGGTCAAACCCAAGACCAATGCTTCCAATCCAAGCGTGAAGAACTTGATCGACAAGGCAGCCGCCGGATCGAAACAGTCAAAATAATTCCAGGCCCGCTGGTCAACGGCGGGCCTCCATCATGAAACTGTTGCGATTATTATTTTCCTACCTTGCGCCGATGATGATCCGCTCCCATATTAAAGCTGTCGATCTTCTTGCGTAACGCTGCTGCCCTTTTCTGCACGACGCACAGAGGTTCAAAAGCTGATCCCATCCAGACCCGACAGGCTTCAGAGGTTTTCTCTGCCGCCGACGTTATATGGAGGTCTGAAAATGGCTACCGGCACAGTAAAATGGTATAATTCGATCAAGGGTTACGGCTTTATTGCGCCCGACGACGGAGGCAAGGACGTCTTCGTGCACGCTTCCGCAATAGAAGCGTCCGAGTTTTCTTCTCTTAATGAGGGGCAGAAGCTCGACTTCGAGGTCGAACTGGACGCTCGCAGCGGTAAGGAATCCGCAGCCCGCCTTGCGGTGGCGGCCTAGGGGCGACATCGTTTCCTTTCGTGATGACAGGATTTCGTTCGACGGCGTGGTGACCGGCCTGCTTCCTCTGGGAGCGCGCCGGGTCAGGTTGGAGAACGGCCATGTCATCACGGTCCTGCCCAGCCTTAATCGACCGCTCAGGACCAGCGTTTTGGGGGACGAGGTCCGGGTTGAGATCGGCTTCAACCAATTGAAGGGGTGGCGCTTGACGCGTCGCCCCGACCCCCCGGTCGAAGGACGCGCCTATGTCGCCTCTGGCTGAGAAAATCCCTCTGATGAGCGATGCGGATTTGACGGCTTTACGCGTCAATGCGCAGCGGCTGGTTCAGCATGGACTGCCGCAGCAGATCGCTGCGGCGGCCGACATCCTACCGCTGATCGACGCCGAGGCCGCCAGGCGAGCCGCTCTTCCCAGGCCGCCTGCGGTCAAGCCCGCCCGTGCGCCCAGGAGAAGGGCGACCTCGCCAGCGTCGGGGCATCAGACGGCCTTGCCGTCGCTTTCGAAAGACCCTTGATGATCGAAGAGAGTTTCGTGCGCCTGTACGCGCAGGATTTTGTCCAAATGGCCGTGAGATCGGGTCTGGGCCAGGACGTTGACGCCGCCCTGCAACGACGACTGATTGAGGCCCGAACACATGCCGTCGTTATGGATAACCACAAAAGCAAGGGGCATCTCGCCGCCCTGATCAACCGGGTTCGAGACGAGGCGAGCCGTGTCGACAGCCGCGCGGTGCGCCATGGGGACGACCCAGCGTTGGCGGCCCATCAGCGGTTCCGTTTCCTCTCGGACGTCGCCGAGGCCCTGAACGCGCCTCCCCCAACGCGTTCGCCAGATCGGCTATCCGCCCGGCGGGCGGCAGACGACGCCAACCCCCGCAGCTTTAAGGCGCAGGCCGATACGCAACATGTCGATTGAAGGCCGCGCGCCACGGCTGGCGGTGCTGATCGACGCGGAGAACGCCTCTCCGAAAATCGCTGAAGCCCTGTTCACCGAGATCGCCGCTTTAGGCGAAGCATCGGCGCGCCGCATCTACGGCGATTTCGCCAGCCCTCAGATTTCCGGGTGGACGAAGGTGTTGGCGCGGTTCGCTATTCAGCCCCAGCAGAATTTCGCCAACACCAAGGGCAAGAATTCCGGGGACATCGCGCTGGTCATCGACGCCATGGACCTCCTGCATTCCGGCCGGTTCGACGGCTTTTGCCTGGTCTCTTCGGACGCTGACTTCACCCGCCTTGCATCACGCATTCGCGAAGAGGGCGTCGACGTCTATGGCTTCGGAGAGCAGAAGACGCCCGAGAGTTTCCGTCAGGCTTGCACCCGCTTCATCTACACCGAGAATCTGAGCCTTCCCGGCGAAGGTGATGCCGATCCCTCGAAAATCGTCCGCCGCTCTAGCGACAGCAAGCGGAGACCGGCGGAAGCTGCGCGGCTGATCGCCACTGTGATCGCCGACATGGACGAGGACGGAGACGGGTGGGTGGCCGTGGGCGGTCTCGGCAACCGGCTCCGCAACGCCTATCCGGATTTCGACCAGCGGACCTACGGATACGCCAAGCTGTCCGATCTCATCCGGGCGACCGGGCGGTTTGAGGTGCAGACCAGCAGCAGCGGCGTCATGCGCATACGCGATCTGGCCTGACCGGAGCGGCGGATACACACAGCGATAGGTTCGCGATCGATGTCCGCGGTTCTCGAACCGAGCGCCGATGCCCGTCAGCGGTACACCAGGCGCCCTAATCGAGAGAGAGGATGGGCGCCCGCCCCGCCGCTTGAGACGCTCGGCTCAAGCGCAACAGAAAAACGATCATTGTTCGACAAGCGCGCCAATTGAGGGGGACCGGGGCCCACGTTCGTGCAAGAGTCACGAATGGAGCCCTTGGGACAAGAAGATCAGACGCTAGATGCGCTTTGGCGTGGCCTCTACGGCCAACCGCTACCCGTCAGGGGCGCAACCGAGGCGGCTCTCAAGATCATTCTGGAAACCGTGAGGCCGCCATGTCTGCCAAATCCCGTCGCGGGCCGTCCATCTGGAGGCTGTCGCCCTTTGAGATCACCCTCGTCTTTTTGAGCGTGTCCTGCTTTGCAGGGGCCGCCTGGACCGTTCATCTATCCTAGAAGGCGGTGGCGAGACGCCCGAACGGTCTCGGGAGCAACCTGCGCTGAATGAACGGCGTTTAGACTCCCCTCACAGGGGAGTTGTTCTCGTGCACAAGAAGCCGGTGATTGAAAGGGCCTTCGAACTTGCGGAAAGCGGGAGCTTTCGCATTCCCAGTGACGTTCGAAAGGCCCTCGTCAGAGAGCGTTATACCCAATCCGAAATCTACGGACTGGAGGGAAAGGCGACCTGGCGACAGCTACGCGAGAAATGCGCGGAACATTGGCGCCGGAATGGCGATAATCCCCCTCTGTCGGCCGAGGGCGCCGATAGGCGGAACAACGCCCAGATTGGATAGTTAGGACGACCAGCGCCTCGTCCGGCGGGTGCTGGAGGGCCATTCTTGCGCAAACAAAGGTCCTCTGTTCCCCGATGGTGGCATCTGGCGGCGTGGGAAGCGGCGCTCCTGGTCGTGACGTTGTCGTTCGTCGGCGTCATAGTGATCGCCTACGCAGGCTGGATGCGTTGAGCCGGTCTCGCGCGGCGGTTGTGTCGGAACTGATAGGTGCCAAGGTGGTTTAAAGCCGCGCATTCCTTTGAGGCGAAGTGTGCAGTCCGGCGCGCAACCACCCCCTGCGGCGCACCGGACCATCATTTACCCCGCCGCGGGGACCGCGGCTTCCAAGAGCCTATGGCGAACCCAGACAGTGAGCGACCTCAATGGAAGTTGGCCATGCGCCAGTCTGACCTTTTCATCGACCGTAAGGCGCTGAACCACCCCGGGTTTCCCGGAGGCTCCAACTCCTGAGTAGGATGGAGCCCGATGAGCAAGACGACGAACAAGTTTGCACCTGAGGTCCGCGATCGCGCGGTTCGGATGGTGCTGGATCATGGCGGAGAGCATCCGTCGCGCTGGGCGGCGGTTGTTTCGGTGGCGAGCAAGATCGGCTGCTCGGCGCATACGCTGAACGAGTGGGTCAAGAAGGCGGAGGTGGACAGCGGCCGACGCGCCGGCGTTCCGACTGATCTGGCGGAGAAGCTGAAGGCGCTGGCGCGGGAGAACCGCGAGCTCCGTCAGGCCAATGAGATTCTCCGTAAAGCGTCGGCCTATTTCGCGCAGGCGGAGCTCGACCGCCCGTTCAAGCGATGATCGCCTTCATCGACGATCACCGACAGGTTTACGGGGTCGAGCCGATCTGCAGGGTGCTGCCGATCGCCCCGTCGACCTATCATGAGCATGTCGCCCGACGTCGCGATCTAGCCCGGCGTCCGGCGCGAACTCGGCGCGATGAAGCGCTGCGGCCCGAAGTGCTGCGCGTCTTCACCGAGAACTTCGGCGTCTATGGCGTGCGCAAGGTTGGCGGCAGATGCGACGAGAGGGTCGGCCTGTTGCACGCTGCACCGTGGAGCGGCTGATGCGGGATCTGGGCCTTCAGGGCGTGATCCGCGGCAAGCCGGTGCGCACGACGATCAGCGACAAGGCGACGCCGTGTCCGCCGGACCAAGTGAACCGGCAGTTCCAGGCGTCGGCACCCAACAGGCTCTGGGTCTCCGACTTCACCTACGTCGCGACCTGGGCTGGCTTCGTCTACGTGGCCTTCGTGATCGACGTCTACGCCCGCTACATCGTGGGCTGGCGCGTCAGCCGGACCGCCCATGCCGGGTTCGTGCTCGACGCCCTGAAGCAGACGATCCACGACCGCCGCCCGCCCCCCACGGCAGCGGCCTGATCCACCACAGTGATCGCGGCAGCCAGTATCTGTCGATCAAGTACGCCGAACGCTTGGCGGAGGCTGGCATCGAACCTTCAGTCGGTAGCGTCGGCGACAGCTATGACAACGCTTTGGCCGAGACCATCAACGGTCTCTACAAGGCTGAGGTCATCCATCGGCGCGGGCCATGGCGCACCTTCGAAGCCGTCGAGTACGCCACGCTCGAATGGGTCGACTGGTTCAACAACCGGCACCTGCTCGAACCCATCGGCAACATCCCGCCCGCCGAGGCCGAGCAGCAGTACTACGCGGCGATGGACGACGTTCCCATCGCCGCGTAACTTAAACCAAATGGCCTCCGGGAAACCCGGCGCGGTTCACACCTGGGGCACCGCGCGGCGACCCAAACGGGGGACGCTTAAACTAAAGACGAGTTGCTCTTGCGGCCAATCCCGCGCGCAGAACGTTTATTCTAGAAGACGGGCTGGCGGTACGTTCAATGCCTTGGCCAACCGCCCGAGGCAGCGAACAGTCGGATTTCGTGTGCCACGTTCCAAATCGCTTAGATATCCACGCTTCATGCTCGCGCGAAAGGCTAGTTCTTCTTGAGAGAAGCCTGCTTCGGTACGCAGCGAGCGCACGTTTTTTCCAAACAGGATGACAACGTCCATCCCCCTCTAAAACAAGCATAACGGTACAAAAGACCGCCCCCTAATCGTGTCATTTTTGCCCTGCTCGGAAAAATAGTTGATCTCCGCGAGATCGTAATCTGGCCAGTTAGTCGTCAAGTAAGGCCGATGGGCGGACCCCAAGCGCTGTCGCCAATCGACCGAGAGCACGAACGCTCGGGTTGCGTGTTCCGCGCTCTAAGTCACTGACATAGCTTCGTTTCATATTAGCGCGGAAGGCGAGCTCCTCTTGGGAGAGGTCAGCTGCGATCCGGAGCTCGCGCACACGTTTTCCGAGACGAACGACAATGTCCATCGGACCACAAAGCCGCTATCGCGAACTTTTCGCTGTCCCCTAGATGTGTCATTTTCTGAGGCGGGGATTTGCAGGGCTGTCACGCGGGCGTTTCAGTTGTCTAACAAGTTCGATGATCTAATCAGACGCCCGACCTTCCACCTGTTCTATGAAGAGCATGCGGATTGGTTCAAAGGGCGTGTCGAGCGGCGGTATGGTCGCGAGGACGCCGAAGACATCGTCCAGGACACGTGGCTGCGGATGACATCCGCTAGGTCGCTTGCCAGAATACACCACCCGAGGGCCTTCCTGCTGCGGATAGCGACCAACCTGGCCTCGACGCGGCGTCGGCGGCGCGAACTGGCGTTGAGGGCGGAGGCCGCAGCGGCGGTCCGCGACTGCATCGACGCGGACCAGACCGACCGGGTCATGCTCGCCCAGATCGTGCTCGGCTTGCCAGAATCTCTTCGGGATGTCTTTTTATTGTCGCGTATCGACGGTCTGACGAACGCCCAGATCGCAGACAGGCTGGGCATAGCCCCCAAGACCGTCGAATGGCGCATGACGCGGGCCTTGGCCCACTGCGCCGCCCAATTCCGGCGCTAGAATGAGGCGCGACATGGCCAACCCGAACGGGGTTGAGAAGGCGGAAGAGGAAGCGGTCGCGTGGCATGCCCGCTTCGGCGCGACCTCCATCGACTCTGGCGCCATCGAAGAGTTTTTCGAATGGCGGTCTAAACCCGGCAATGCGGACGCCTATCGTCGCGTCGATCGCGTCTGGCGCGAGAGCCAGGGCCTAGGCTCCGATCCGGCGATCGCGGAGGCGCTCGATGGCGCGCGTCATCGCGCCCGCCGAAGCGGCTTCGGTAGACGGTCCGTCTTGATCGGGGGGCTGGTGGGCGTGACCGGCTTGCTCCTCATCGCGGGGGCCTGGTTGTGGAACGGAAGAGGCGCGTTCATCACGGATGTCGGCGAGCAGCGCGTAATCCAGCTCGCCGACGGCTCCAAGGTCAATCTGGACACCGATTCCCGCATCCGCGTCCGGTTCACGAACGGGGAAAGGCGGATCGATCTCGATCACGGCCAGGCGCTCTTTGATGTGGCGCCGGCGCCCGAGCGGCCCTTCGTCGTCTATGCGGGGGATGCACGCGTCACCGCCGTGGGCACGGTGTTCGACGTCCGCAGGGCAGGGGAGGCGGTTAGCGTGACGCTCGTTTCGGGGGTGATCGACGTCGCGGCGCCGGAAACGGCGACCGGCGAGCGCCGCATGAAGGCCGGCGAGCGCCGCATGAAGGCCGGCGAGCAGACCAGGGTCTCGGGCAGCGCGCTCTCAACCCGGGCGGTCGACGTCGCCGCCGAGACAAGCTGGACCTCTGGACGGCTGATCTTCTCCGACATCCCGTTGGAGCAGGCCGTTTCCGAGATGAACCGCTATCTGACGGACAAGATCGAGATCGACGATCCCGGCATCCGGACCGTGTCGATCAACGGCGTGTTTCTGGTCGGAGACCGCGACGCCTTCGTCTCGGCCGCCTCAGATGGTTTGGGCCTGAAGCCCGTTCCCAAGGCGGACGGATCCGTCGGATTGGTCCGCCGCGGAAATTAATTGGGTTTCGGCTCCGGGGTAGGCCGGGGTCTCGTTGGTCTCTTTCTTCGACGCCAGAAGGGGCGTTGGAGGAAACCTGTCTATGAGCCGTTCGAGTCTGCTATCCGGCGCCGCCGCGGTCGCCTGTCTCTTCTCCGCCGCGACGTCCGCTTGCGCCCAGTCCGCACGCGATTTCGACATAGCCGCAGGACCGATGCGCGACGCCCTGACGGCCTTCGGCGCCCAATCCGGCCAGCAGATATTCTTTACCTCGGACGTTGTCGCGGGCCGGCGCTCGCCCGGCGTCAGCGGACGGATGAAGCCCGAGGCGGCCCTGAGCCGCCTGCTGCTCGACAGCGGCCTGACCTGGTCCCAGAGCCGACCTGGCGTCTTCGTGGTGCAAAGGACGGCTCAGGCGACATACGACGAAGTCACCCTCCTGGACGAGGTGGTGGTGACGGGCACCCTGCTGCGTTCTTCCGGCGAACTGGCGTCGCCGGTGCAGATCATGGACCGGGATGAGCTCGACAGCCGCGGGCGGGGCACTGTCGCGGAAGCGCTTACGGACCTGCCGCAGAACTACGCCGGCAGCGGAACGCCCGGCGCGCTGTTGACCGGCGCGGATCGCGGCGGCTCGAACGGGGTGGTCGCGACGGGAATCAATCTGCGAGGTCTGGGCGCCGACGCCACGCTGGTCCTGGTCAACGGCCGTCGGTTGGCCGGCACGGGGTTCAGGGGCGAATTCGCCGATGTTTCGGCGCTGCCCTCCGCCGCTGTAGAGCGCGTGGACATCCTTCTCGACGGCGCATCGGCTCTTTATGGCTCGGACGCTGTCGGCGGCGTGGTGAACATCATCATGCGGCGGTCCTTCGACGGTCAGGAAAGCGCGGTGCGGCTGTCCGCCGCTCAGGGCGGCATGGAAACCGTCCAGGCCTCGCATATCGCCGGAGGTTCCTGGTCGAGCGGCAGCGCCTTGCTATCGTATGAGTACCAGCAACAGAACGCCGTCAACTCGCGCGACCGGCCCTACACGCTCGACGGGGACCTTCGTCCCTTCGGCGGGTCGGATTGGCGGTCGCTTTTCAGTGCGCCCGGCAACATCGTCGCATACGACGCAGCGAGCGCGAGCTACGTCTCGCAATTCGCGATCCGTCCCGGGCCGTCGAGCTCGGCGATCGCGCCGACCGACTTTGCGGCAGGCGAAACAAACCTGCAGTCGAACTCTCTGGGGGTGGACCTCATTCCGCAAGTGGAAAGGCACAGCGCCTATGGGCGAATCCGGCAGTCCGCCGGCGAACGCTTGGATCTTTCGGCCGACGTGCGCTTCAGCCGCCGCGCCTATGAGTTCGCCAATGTTCCCGGCGCCAGCGTCTTCACGGTGACGCGCGCCAACCCCTTCTTCGTTTCCCCGACGGGCGCGGATTCCCACCTTCTCGCCTATTCCTTCTCGGGCGACCTGGGCCCGTCGCGGCAGGTGGGATCGTCTCGTAGTCTCGGGCTCACTGCGGGCGCCGTGTTCGACCTCGGTTCAGGCTGGTCACTCGATGGGTACCTGGCGCATGCCGAAGAACGCGGCGAAGCGGCCATCCGAGGACAGATCAACACCCAGTTCCTTCAAGAAGCGCTTGGGAACACGCCGGACGATCCGGAAACCGACTATTCGACCTCGGTCGACGGCTTCTTCAATCCGTTCGGCGCGGGCGCCGCGAACGCCCCTCGCGTCCTGGATTTCATCAGCGCGGGCTATTCCAGCAATCTGGACCGCAGCGCGGCCAGTTCCGTCAATCTGCTGCTGAGCGGAACGCCGCTGACCCTGCCCGGCGGCGCGCTTGATATCGCCGTGGGCGCCCAGTTGCGAAACGAGCGCTTCAAGACCCAGTCGACGACGTTCCTGTCGACTCTCGAGCCCGTCGCACGTTTCACGCCGGGTCACGACCGTCTGATCTCCGCCGTCTTCGGCGAGGCGCGCATTCCCTTGATCGGACCCGACAACGCACGGCCGGGCGTTTGGGCGCTTGAAGTGTCGATCGCCGGACGCATCGAGGACTACGAAGACTTTGGGCGCACGTCGAACCCCAAGGTCGGCGCGATCTGGTCGCCCATGCCTGATCTGACGCTGAGGGGGTCGTGGGGCACATCCTTCCGCGCCCCGGGCCTCACCCAGCTGAACGACGCCTCCAGCGCCGGCGCCTCGCTCGTTCCACGACCTGATGGAACACGTATGCTTTCCATCTATCTGTCGGGCGGCAATCCCGATCTGACCCCTGAAACCGCTGAAACCTGGACCCTGGGCTTCAACTACACCCCCCCCAGCGGCCTGGTGTTGAGCGCGAGTTACTTCGATACGCGGTTCGACAATCAGATCGCCCGGCCGACAACCGGAAATCTGGCCAACGTCCTTATCGATCCCGCCTTGTCGCCCTTTGTTCGACGGGTGGATCCGGCCAACGACGCTGCCGATCTGGCTCTTGTTCGCAGCTACACCACCGCGCCGGGCTTCGGCGCCGGCAGCCTGTTCCCGCCGACTACCTATGGGGCGATTATCGACGGTCGATGGATCAACACGGCATCGGTGGCGGTCCGCGGCCTTGATCTTCAGGCCGCCTATCCCATGCGTTTCGGCGGCCATACCCTGCGATGGGATGCGTCGGCGTCATGGCTTCTGGACTATGACAGTCGGATGACCTCCGCTTCGCCTGTTCAGAGCTTGCTCGATCAGGTCGGCTACCCCGTTTCCCTGAGAAGCCGGGCCGGCTTTGCCTGGTCGCGGGGCGATTGGACCTTGAACGCTCACTGGATCCACGTTTCGGATTACGCCGATCAGGACGGCCGGCGGATCGACGCCTGGAACACGGCAGATGTCAGACTGACCTGGAAGCCGGTCAACGGCGCACTTGACGGTCTTCGCGCGTCGCTTGGAATTCAGAACGTCTTTGACGCCGATCCGCCCTTCCATGATGGTCGAACGGGTTACGGCTTCGACGCTGGACAGGCCAACCTGTTCGGCCCTCCACACGCCAGCCACCCGGACCGGCCCATGGGCCTATGCGGTAAACCATGCGCCTGGGCGGCCTGAAGGAGCATCATCGCCTGCGCTCGCGCTCGCGGCGTCGTCCCCCCGGTGACGCATAGATAGTCCATGTCACACCGTCAGGATGGGGCTGAAGCCGCGCACGCGATCGAGGTCGTCGGCAAGGAGGACATCGTCGATCTGCAGCCAGCAATGGGCGAGGAACGGCCATGTCCGTACGCCGAACACCCAATCCGCAACGATGCCCTCCCGCGCTAACAGCCGTCGCAAAGCGAAGCTGCGCTTCAAGCACTGCCCAGGAGAGGGAACCCAAGGCAAGGTGCTATAAAAGGCTGCGACGACCTCGGCGACCCGCGAGGAGGCGGGCTGGTCGCGGCGAAGCGGTTCGCTGCGAATGAGCCTATCCAGGGGGCTGACCTCAAATCGCCGGCCAGCGGCTAGAATGAGGAACGCGGTCTGTACGGCCGAACCGAAAGGGGCGTGAGGCTCAGGTTGGAGCGCGCGCACAGGCGGTGGGGCGCGGCGCCGCCGCGTCGCCGGTCGATCAGGCGCGATCAAGCCGGTCGCGAGCAATTCGGCCTGGTAATCGGGATGCGCAGCCACAGCATCGGGAGCGTGATCTACGGGGCGCAGTATCTCGGCCCCGCCGACGAGGCAGCTATAGGCATCCGAAGCTACCTTCAGAACGACCACATCGTTTCCGCGCCAAGCCAAGTGAACATCTTGCGCGAGCCACATGGTGTCTGTCGTTTTGTCGACCATGACAAAAGAGCGGGCGGCCGTTGTCGGCCGCCCGTCTCCATCAACCCATCGGCACTCGGCTCGGCTGCAAAGTGAACTCGATGTAATCGCCATCGATATCCTGCAGGGTCAGAGCCTTGGCGCTGCCGAAGCTGACGAGGCGCAGTTTGAGCTTGGTCATTTCAGTGACTCCCTGGTTGATCGCTACAGACGTAGCCCAGAGAGTAAGCGCCCTAGACGTCGGTACTCAAAACTATATTTGTCGTATATTTCACCGCCCCGGTCGGGGACGTGCGAGCGTAAGTTCCGTGACGCCCTTCTCGAGCCAACGCGCCGCCATCTCCTGACGCTCGTTTTCCGCCAGCAGATCATCATACATGGCGCACACGGCCAAAATGACGGCGCGACCGTCCAGCTTCGCGATCCCATCGCCCAGAAGGCCGTTGAGGCGCTTGCCACCGATGGTCAAGGCCGTGACCAGCTTGTTATCGGCGCTGCGCCAGGCCAACTCAGGCGCGCCGATGGCCACCGCCATGATGAGGGCGTGGGGATCGCTGCGCGTGGCCGCCGCAAAGCGATGGATATAGTCGATATTGAGCCGGCTCCCGCCCGCCTCGAAACGCTCATAGGTGCGAAGCGGCATGTGCATCGCCTTTGCCACGGCGCGGGCAGTCATGCCGCGGTGGCGACGCACCAACTTGATGGCTCGGGACAGCACGTCGTTGTCGCGCTGGGGCTGCCTGCGCATGGAATCCATGGCTGCCTTCCTTTTGCTGACGATCACTAGCCGTCACCGTAACGACGTTCTTCGTCGGGTCCAAAAAAGGCGACCCGTCGCTAACGGGCGGTGAGGCCGACGATGTCCGGCGGGTTCGCATCGGACGAGCTTGCAACGTGTTGGCGAACAAGCTTCGCCGCGCGTTATCGCGGCGCTTCTGTGGTTGGAGGGCGCCATGGCCAAGAAGCGGGAACCCTTCCTAAGGGCGTTGGATGTGATTCGGACCAACATGCTGAAGGGCGTTTATCCGCCTGCGCAGCCAATCGTGATCGCGGACGAAGCGCGCCGGTTGGGTCTGTCAACGACGCCGATCCGTGAGGCGCTTTCCTGCCTTTGCGGAGAGGGTCTGGTCGAGCGAGGGCCGTGCGGCGGGTTTGTTGCGCCGCGCTTTGACGCGGGCGCCCTGCGCGATCGCTACGAATTTCGTCTGACGTGCCTGCTGGCGGCGCTCGATCTCACTGCTGACCTTCCAGGATATCGGCGGCGCTCGCGAACGGACGCCACGGCGGCGCCGGATCTCCAGAGGATTCTCGAGGATGTCGTGCGGCGCTCGGGAAATGCTGTGCTTCTTGCCGCCTATCAGCGTGTCGGTGTGCAGTTGCGGCAGGTCCTGGAGGCCGAGCGAATCGTCTTCATCGACGTCGATATCGAGGCGGATCGCATAAAAGTCCTGGCGGATGAAGGCGCGCCCCAAGCGTTCTGCGAAGCACTGCGAACCCATCACCATCGCCGTATTCGGGCGGCGCCCCATATCGCGGCGGAAATCGCCCGGCGCGGCGCTGCGTCAGCCCACGGCTTAGACGAGGTTCCCTTGGCTTCGCCAACAGGGGAGCCGTGCTGAATTTGAGCGGCGCCGCGCGCGGCCGACTGGCGGGGGATCATCCCAACTGACTTTCAAGCGGCGGCCGCAAGGAGGGGGCATGCGCGAAGCGGGGAGCGATGGTTATCGCCCGGAATGGGGCGATCGAGAGGGTTATGACCGGATGGTCGCGCTCGACCTGGCCGGGTGGGCTTGGGAAGCGCTCCGGCGTCGACCTGATGACGCCGGTCGTATCCTGCCGGTGAAGGCGAACCGACAGCTCGGGCGCTTCCCGACGATCCGGCTCATCGAGACCCCGGCCGTGGATGAACGGGAGGTCTGGGGATGGCGATTTCCTCGGGGCGCGGTCCCCGCTCGTCTTCTGGCGCGCCGACCTCCACCCCGCGGTTCTTCCCGTCCGGGCAGCGCCTGTGGCCGACGCCGACCCCGACGCTTTTCGACTTGATCGTCTGCCCTGTCGTGCGGTCATCCGACGCCTTGGCGACGGGCGCGAACAGATCATCATCGGCGGCGGGACGCATTCGATCCGCCTCGAGGTGCGGGCCGGCACCCTGCTCGAAGGACCTGTCCGGCTGACCTATGATCTCGCCGGCTTCGCCGATATCGACATCCGCCTTCAGGCGCTCGGCCAGTTCGTCGCCCTGCATCGCCTCAACCGACTGCCGTCCGGCCTCTTTCGTACCGAGCCGCGGGCGAGGCGGTGGGCGATGGCCTTGCAGGCCTGGGACGGCGGGCGAGCCGGCGCGAGCCAGCGCGAGATCGCTGTCGCCCTGTTCGGCGGGGCGCGCGTCGCCGCGGATTGGGCGACGGGCGACCACATGCGCAAACGGGTGGCGCGGCTCGTCAGAACAGGCGACCGGCTCGTCGCTGGCGCCGGACCCGGAATGTTTCGGCGCGAGACGTCCTGATCGACTATTGCGAGAACATGGTTACGTTGTGGAGGCGGCCTGAGATATGGACCTCGTTGCTGAGCGTGCGCGTGATCGTATCGGCCTCATCGAGCGCGCGCAGCACTTCGTCTAGGCGCGAGGGCAAGGCGATCTCGCATACTTTCTTCCGGTCTCCGTTCGATCCGATCAGCGAGAAGGAGACCGAGCGGCCCTAGATTCGATAGCGGCGCGCGACGCCGGCGCAGGCCGGCTCCCACCAGACCGAGGCCTCGCCGCCGCTGATCGCGAACCCTACAGGCTCGTCGAGAGAGCGTCCGTCGATCGCGGCCACGCGCCATTCGCCTGCACGTCTGTACAGCCTGCGCCCGCAAAGGGAAGGGCGGCGACAGCGGAAGCTGTGGCGATCACGGCGAACGAAAGTTATTCGTTCTTATTGCAAGCCGTGGTCGCCGCGCCCCAGGTGCGGATCGCCGACCTGCCCGTCTTCAAGGTGGTTGGTTTTGAAGCCGACCAACCGGCCGTCATCCTGGGCCGCGACGTATTCGCCGGCCGACGTTTCGTGATCGATCATCTCGGTGGCCGTGTCCTAATCGCCGATCCGGTTGCGGCAGGAATGGGAGACGCGAAATGACCTTGTCGCATTGGTCCCTGATCGGCTGCGCTTTGGCCGCGCCCTTGATCGAGGTCGCCCGGTTGGGGCGCAGACCGAGGCTATGCCGAGCGACTGCTGGGCACCGCAATCGCCAATGGCGCCTTCATCCCGTTCGCTTGGCCGCCGCCAGCAGCGGATCGAACAATTGCTGCCAGAGGCGACGGCGGTCGATCGGAATGTCTGCGCGGAGCCCCATTCCCGGCTGAAGCGCGCGGCGTTCGCCGTAGGCGGTGACATAGTCCCGGTCGAGCGAGACGCGGACCTCGTAGACGGGCGCGGTCTGTTCGATCAGGAACGCCGCTTCGCCCGGTCGGGTTACGGTTCTGGCGATCTCAACGATCCGCCCTTCGACAAATCCAAATCGCTGGAAAGGGAAGGCCTCGACCTGCAGGCGAGCGACCTGGCCGACCTCTAGGAAACCCGCAGCGCGCGTCGGCACCAACAACCGCGCTTCCAGGGGAGAGCCTTCGGGCGCGATAGAGAGGAGGGGAACTTCGCCGGACGGCAGCATGCCGACTCGGGCCTGTACGGCCGAGATCGTGCCCGCGACCGGAGCCCTGAGGACATGGCCGCGCGCCACCTCAAGTTCGGCGCGGCGTTGCGCCAGGCTGGATCGGTCCCGAGCGATCGCGGCGAGGTCTTCGGCTTCCCTTGCGGGAATAGCGGCCATCTGACCCTGAAGATCAGCCGCGGCGCGGTCGAGCTCCGACAAACGGCTGTCGATGTCGGCCACCGCCAGGCGTTCCGCCAGAACGGTGCGGCGCCGGGCGTCGACCTGGGCGCGGGGCGCATAGCCCTGAGCCTGTAGTTGTGAAAGTCGTTCTGCGTCGGCTTCGGACAGCGCGAGCGCTTCAACCTGGACGCGGCGCTGGCTTTCCAGGATCGCTCGGCTTCTGCGGTGAGCGGCGACCTGATCGGCGAGCCGTCGCCGATCGTCCGCATACCCCTGGGCCACAGCCGCGCGGCGACTTTCGAGCGATGCTTCCTGATGCCCGGTTTCGGCCAGCTGGACATCGAGCATGGGGCCCTGGCCGATGCTGGCGATATCCGAGGTGAACTCGATCAGGGGCGCGCCCTCGGCGACCGCCTGGCCGTCGCGGACCAGTACGCGAGCGATCCGCCCCGACTGGACGGTGCGTACCTGCACGACGCCGGCCTCGGGAATGAGAAAGCCGGGAACCGTCTCCTTTCGGGTGTATCGGCCGAAAATGAGGGTCGTCGCCAGCACCGCGCAGAGCAGGGTCAGGACGACCGTCCAGATCGTGAGGGACGGGGGTTGGGCCAGACGGACTTCGCCCCAGAGCCTCAGGCGTTTGGCTTCAATCGCTTCGTTGCGAAACAGGCTCATTGGTCGGCCATCAGGCTGGCGGCGACCGGCACCCGCGCGCGGTTCGCGTCGGTGATCTCCGTGATCGCGCCCTTGTCGACCAGAAAGACGCGATCGGCGCCGCGAACCGCCGCGTCCCGGTGCGCCACCATAATGCGCGTGATCTTGAGGCCCGCCAACGTGGCCATCACCTGCCGCTCAAGCTCGGGGTCGAGGTTGGCCGTGCCCTCATCCATGAATAGTATAGCGGGATCCTTATAGAGCGCGCGCGCCAGCAGGAGGCGCTGTTTCTGGCCGCCGGAGAGAATCGAACCCATGTCCCCGATCAGGCTGTGATAGCCCATGGGCGTCCGCATGACGTCGTCATGGACATGGGCCAGGCGGCAAACCCGTTCGACCTTCTCCATATCGATATGGGCGTCGAAGAAGCCGACGTTGTCGGCGATGGTGCCGGACAGCAGTTGGTCGTCCTGCATGACGACGCCCAGCCGGTCGCGAACAGCGCGTAGTCCCAAGGCGCGCATGGGGTGGCCGTCGACCAGCACGTCCCCTTCGGTCGGTTCGTAGATGCCGATCAACAGCTTGAGAAGGGTCGATTTGCCGCCGCCCGACGGGCCGACAAAGGCGACCGCCTCGCCGGCTCGTATCGAGAAAGCCGCGCCATCGAGCACCCAGGGGTCGTACTGGCCGTAGCGAAACCGCAGGCTTCGCACTTCCAGACCGCCGAAAAGCGGCTTGGAGAGCTGTGCAGGACCGTCAAGCCCGCGCTCCGCTTCCGCGTGCACGATATCGGAGAGGCGTTCGAGGTGAAGCCCCAGCATACGGAAGGTGAAAAAGGCGCCGATCAGGCTGCTGACCCGGCTGGAAAACTGTCCAGCGTAACTCTGGAAGGCGAAGAACATGCCCAGGGTCATGTTACCGTCGAGCACCTGAAGGGCGCCGAAGTAGAGCATGGCGAGGCCGTGGAGGGTCTGCCAGATGCCTAGACCCGATCCACCCCAGAGGCCGAAGGCGCCTTGCCTGAAGGCGACGTTCTGTTGTTCGGCGACGGCGTTCTGCCATAGGCCGTGGCGCTCGGCCTCGCGACCTCCGATCTTGATCGCGCGGGCGGCGCGGACGGTCTCCAGAAAGACGCTGTCGGTCCTGGCCGAGAGGTTCAACTGCTCGTCGGCGAAACGGCGCACGGTCGGAAAGGCCGCCATTCTGACCAGGAAGATCACGACGAGATTGATGAGAACGAGCCCGGCGAGGATTGGCGAGTAGAGGACCATGACGATCGCCACCGGCAGGACCATCACCGCGTCCAGCACCACGCCGACCAGGCCGCCGGTCAAAAAGGACTGTGCAGGTCCAAGAGATCCGAACCGCGAGAGGACGTCGCCCACATGGCGACGCTCGAAAAAGGCCGTGGGCAGCCGAAGAAGATGCTTGAGCAAATTGCCGGACAACTGGATCGACAGGCGCTGTCCGGCGTGGAGTTGAATGAAGCCGCGCAGGGTCTCCACCGCGGTCGAGACCAGGGCCAGTGCGCCGAACCCGACGACGATGGCCACGAGAAGGTCGCGGTCTGCGCGGCCGATGACGTCGTCGATCACGAGCTGGCTGGCAAGCGGCGAGATGAGGCCGATGGCTTGGAGCAGCAGCGTCAGGAGGAAGACCTGCAACAGGAACGGTTTGAAGCCGGACAAGCGGCTCCAGAGATCACCGAGTCGGACCTTGTCGACGCGCGATTTCTTCTCGAAGTCCGGAGACGGCGTCAGTTCGAGGGCGACGCCGGTGAAGTGTTTCGACACCTCGTCCAGCGGCAGCTTGCGTTCTCCGCGCGCGGGATCGGCGATCCAGGCATGTCGCTTGTCGACCCGGCGCAGAACGACGAAGTGATCGAGACTCCAGTGTAGGACGGCCGGCGTCTCGAGCAGCGCGAGCTCGTCCAGCTCGCACCGGACCGGCCGTGCCGTAAATCCCAGGACGTCGGCGATCGATACGAGGCTCTTCAGGCTGCTTCCACCCAGCGAAATCGGAAAGCGGCGGCGCAGCTCCGGCAGCGTTTCCCTGCGGCCATGAGCCGCCGCCACCATCGCGAGGCAGGCCAGGCCGCATTCCGCCGCCTCGGATTGCAGGACAAGTGTTTTACCGAACGGATGCTGCAACGCCGTCCCTTCTGAACTGAACCGGTGAGAGCCGCTTGCGCCCCATTGCGACGGTCATTGAAAGCCCGACGGCGTGCCGTGTCGAGAACCCGTGTTATTTTTTGTGTTGTGACCGTTCGGCGCTCTCTGAATGCGAGCATTGATCGCCGCCTCGATCCATTATATCGGCTTCGTCCAGGTCGAGCGGCGGCGCTTGATCCTCGGTTTTGCGCGGAAAGAAGCGGCGCTCATAGTCCCACCACAGGCTCCCTGTCGGTACGTTCGGACGACCAAACCGGGTTCCCATCGCTCGTCGCACCACCTTCCAGACGACGAAGGCGATCACGCCCAGCACCACGAGGGCTGATAGTTCACGCACCACATTCAGGGCGGTCATCCGGCCATCCCCGATCCCGCGCCGTGTGTTTTGTCGCATACCGGCAGGCTTGGAAGACCGTCGATGCCGATGAGGCCCTCACCGCCATAAACGAGAGGTACGGCTTCGGGGGCGAACGTCTCCGCGATCGGACCTGCCTCAGCTGCGCTTGTGGGCCAGTAGCCATCGACGGCAGTGGGACGGACCCTGTTCAACAGGTCTGCCGACGGCACATGCGTCCGCAAACGCGTCATTGCGAAGAGGCGCTGGTCCGGAGTTTGTCCGATGCAAACCGGTTCGGTGCGGACAAAAGCATCGGTCAGCAGGGCGATGGGCAGCCCGCGCGCGATAAAGAAGGCGCGTTGCCGTTCCGCGCGGCGCTGCGTTTCTGCGGTGGGCTTCAGTCCCGCCGCTTCGGCCGCGCTCACGAGCGCGAAATCGGTGTGATGAAGGAGCACGACCGACCGATCCTCCACGGATACGGCAGGCGCTGGAAGAAAAAGAAAGTGAGCGCAGGCTGACGCGCAAATATCGACGACGTCCAAGCGAAGGTTTCGGGCGGTCATCTGTTCCGAGAGTCTGATCGCATCGACACCTGACCCGCCCGGACTGGAAACCCGGATCGACCTGGTGTCGTCGTCGATCAGGGCGATCGCCCTGTCGACCGCATCGGGCGTCAACTGCCCGCAAACCTCGACCGTCTCGCCGTCGAACTTTCTGGCGCCAGGGGCGCAGCGCGGCGGCTCCGCAACTTCCGTCGATCGGGCGCACCCCGCCAGAGCGGAGATCGCTAGGGCCAGACACGGGCCAAATAGGAACGCTGGCCAATCCAGCCCTAGCGACAATCTCATCGCTGGATATTCTGCAAGGACGGGATTTGATCCAGCCCCCTGTCCCTTACGAAGTCATTGAGCATGTCGCGGGCGCCATCACGGAAAAATTGGTAGGACTCCCCGATTCCGGTCCGGACGCCAGCGCTGGTCGGAGTGACGTTTACGCCTGTTGAGACGTCTTCCTGCTGCTCCACGCTCACGCCGAGGCCGCGTCCGACCCCCACGCCGCCGCCGACATAGACGTCGCGGCCTCCCACGCCGACTTCACCGTAAAAGGCGCCGGTCGTATAGGAACCGAAAAAGACGTTCTGATTTCCGCCATCGACTTTGCGTTGCGCGGTAACAACTATATCGTCCACCCGTGTTGCCGATTCGTCTCCGCTTCCGCCATGGATATATTTGCATTCATCCATTGTCAGTGTGCGCATTATCAGCCTCCCGATGATTATGCTCGCAATTTGAGCTAATCATTATTCAATTTTCGCCGCGAATGATGTCAAGGGATGGGTATGGGGTTTTACGACCTAGGGTTGCGACATTGTGTCTCTATCGTGGCCTGAGGAAGGCTTGCGTGTGGACGGCGCCTGGTTGATCGGGAGCGGGCTGGTCGCTTTGAGCGCGGCGGAGCTAAACGCGGCAAGCTCCGGTCGCCGCGGACTCATAGGGATTGGATGGACGTCCCGCAGGGCCGCATGAACGGGCGCCTTCCTTGATGCTCAGGATGTTTCTGCTTCACGGCGGGCCTCGGACCAGAAGACGCGGTAATCGGACGCAGTGGTGAGGAGATGAGCATGTCTTCCTGCGGTCAGTCGACCGCGGCGCAAGAACAGGATCTGGTCCGCATCGTCGAGCAGCCGGGTCGGTGGGTGATCAGGATGAGCGTGGTGCGGTCCCTGTGGCGCTCGCACAGCGCATGGATCGCCCGCGTCTCGCTCGGCGCGTCGAGGGAAGACGTCGTCTCGTCAAGGATGATCGCCGGGACGGACACCCCGAGCAGACGCGCGAGTTCGAGCTTCTGGATTTGTCCGCCGGACAGCCGCTCGCCCTGTTCGCCGACGGCCTGGTCGAAGTCGATCGCGCGGCCGCCCTCATAGAAACTCCATCCGGCCAGCAGCGCCGCCAGTTCCGCTTCGCTCTGCCGCGTCGGGGGATAGAGGGCGTTGTCGCGCAGGCTGCGGTTGAACAGCCCGACGAACTGCGGAACGTAGAGAACGCGCCGATGCCGCTCATCGACGGGCTCCGCCGCCATGTCGGCGCCGTCGATCAGGACGCGGCCCTGCGACGGATCTAGAAGACCCGCCATCAGCCGGGCGAGCGTCGACTTGCCCGCGCCGTTCGGCCCCGCGATCACCACAAAACTCCCCGGCGCGATGGCGGCGTTCGCGTCAGTCAGCACCGGCGTATCGCCATAGGCGTAAGACAGATTCTCGAGCCGGATCGCGGCGGCGCGCGGGGGTGCCTGTATCGCGGCTGGAGGGTGCAACGTCCCGGGACCGCTCGCCTTTGCAAGGTCGAGCACTTCGGCGATGTTCTCGATCGCAACGCCGGCCTGACGGATGATGAACCCCAGACTGCCCAGCGGCAGGGCGAGCCGGAAAGCATAGGCCTGAAGCAGAACGAAGTCGCCGACCGTCAGGCGCCCGCGTCCGACGTCGAGGCCGCCGAGGATGAGGATAACGACCAGGCCCGCGCCGACGACCACATATTGCCCGAGCGCCGTTCCGAACAGCAGCAGCGCCAGTCGCGAGGCCTCGGTCTGGCGCGCGCGGCCGAGGATGGCGACGCGGTCCACCTCGGCGGCGAGATTGCCGTTGAAGACCACCCGACGTGCGTTCCTCAGGATGTCGCCCAGCAACTGCGACACGGAGGCGGCGGACCGATTGGTCGCCTGCGCCTGAGCCTGGAAGCGTTTCGCGGTCAGGCGTGAGGCGAGGAAATAGCCGAGCAGCACGGCCGCCAGCAGGGCGACATAGAGCGGGGGAACCAGCGTCGCGACCACGACGAGCGAGGCGACGACCTGGATGATCAGCGAGGCGGCGCGGCTGATGAGGCCGTCGACGACGATCTGAAGGCTGAACGGCAGCCGTTCCAATGCGCCCAGCATCTCCCCGCTGTCGGCGTCGCGTCGCCGTGCGATCTGCGGCAGCCGCTGCGCGGTCGCGCTCTCGATCAGGTGACGCGACAGCGCGCCGAGCTGGCGCGTGGTGAAGATGTAGCGCGCCGCGGACAGCGGCGCGGTGCCGGACCAGGCGAGGACGAAGGCCGCCACCAGCGGCGGAGCCGCCAGGGATCAATGGGGCCGGTTGAAAGCCGGTCGACCAGCAGCTTGAGCAGATAGGGGCCGAGGACGCCGAGACCGATGCCGGCGAGGTCGTTCGCTATTCCGGCGACGGCGTCGCCGCGCGCTTTCAGTCGGCGATCGAAGGTCAGCCGCGTGAGTGCAAGGATCACCGCCAGGGTCGACATGCCGTCCTTTCCCGCCGCGATCGCCCGTGGTCGGCTGGACGCGGACTCGGCGACGACGGCGCACCCAAGCTACAGGGTAGGGGACCTGCCCGGCTTCACGATTATTACGATCTTTCGGTCCGTTGTAGCCAGAGCGCGCCGTTGATGCGCCGCGCGCATAGGAAGGGAATCCGCCAATGCTCCTCGCACCATGCGGTGCGGAATTACCGGAGGTCGGCTCCGTCCGGGGAAATGGGCGAGGCGGCTCGGCTTGGGATACACAGCCCTCACAAATGGCCATCGCCGCCGAAGGTGTGCCCGTTGGCGTAGAGGCACCGGCTAAGGGACGTGCTTACGCGCGACCTTTGAGCCGGTGCGCCTAGCCGTCGAACCAGGAGCCATGAGACCATCTCACGATAACGAGCAGGCGGCTTCCGTCGGTGTCGCGCAATAGGAGAGTCAAAGCTCCCGACGGCGCATCCGGCGCAGGGAAATAGCGGATGGATTCGATCGGCAGTTGGGACTGGAGCAGCGCCTTAGGGGATTCTGGCACGCCGTCGCCCGCGGTTGTGAAACTGTAGACCATGTTTCCGGTGGGCGATGTCCACGCGCCGACGTAGTGGGTTCGGTCACGCGGAGCGATCGAGACGTGGTCGGAGGCGACGAGACCAGGGGGCAAATCCTTCAGTACGGATGCAGGTAGGTCTGCCCCGTCGAGTAGACTCACGGCTGAGTCACGAAGGGTCAGTCTGCCGTCGCCCTCGATATGAAACGATCCGCCGCCTCGCCAGCGTCCGAACCCGGAATTGGCCGTTTCGAGTTCTGCCGCGCAGAGGCCTTCAAGACGCCTTCCAGAAAGTACCGAGAGCGAGCCCTCAGGGGTTCCGTCCGCCCATATCAGCTCCCTGGCGACCTTCTCGACGTCGAGCGGAGTGAAGCGGACAGTCTCCTTCGCGGCAGCATCGCAGCTGAAAGGCTGGGCGTAGGCCGCGCCTGTGAAAGCGCAGCCCCCGGCGCAAAAGGCGAGCAGGACAGCGACGACGGCTACCGATGCCTCGCGGCGCAATCCGGATAAACTTACACGTGATCTAGGTGCTGACACTGCTCTGGTCCGTTTAAGTGTGGAGAGGAACGCCGGATCAGCAGTCACGGGTTAGACGCTTTCCGCTGATAACATGCAGGGTATTCAGAATTACTCGCAGATTATCGGAATCGTCCACAGTCATGGGCCCAATGTCCCTGGGCAAGATCATAACTTCCCCTCGACGGGCGATTGGAGCGCCTTCGATCAAATTCGATAAATGGGCGCCGCGAAGCTGACGACCATGTATGTGCTCGGCAAGGATGGCGAGTTGCGGGAATATGATACGACCAACCGCGATAAGGAGACCGAAGGCGAAGTCGTTTCTGATTGCTGATGACGGGTGCAATGATGTTCATGCTTTCACTCATTTTGGCGGGTGCGCAGGCAGCGGCCCCGCCGGTGACGTTCCTCGACCACGCACCACCGTCCGAGATGACCATCTCGTCCGTCGCGGAATGCAATCCACAGATCGTCCGCATCGAGCGCCGTTGGTCGGAACCGACTTTTCACCTTCGTATCGAGTTTGACGGTGTCGAGATTAGCCCGGACAACGAAACTAAAATCCTGGAGTTGAGCCCGGTGTCGAACCCGCAAGCTGGACTTGCCGTTCTGTGCAATCCGCAGTCGGTTATGCTGATAGTTACTCACGGCGTCGACGAGTATGCTGTAATATTCGACGGGCGAACTGTTCGGAGTGTGCGTAAGAACAACTACGAGCATCCGCCCGTGACCGGGGAGAGTCGCTGAAAGCGCAGGTTTTCATCGAATTTACCGCGTTATCGACCTTCGCAGGTATTTGGCGAAAATTCCGGTCAATTCGTGAAGATCGCTCCATACGCTGACGCTTATGCTTGGCCGGCGGCGACACGCCGCGCGCCGTCGACCGGCGACCGAAAGGAGGGGCATGCGCGAAGCGCGGACCTTTTGCTGTCCTCCCGCTTGGAAAGAGCGCGACGCCTACGATCGGATGCTCGAGCTCGACCTGGCGGGATGGACTTGGGAGGCGCTGCGTCGTCGGCCCGACGACGCGGGCCGCATCCTTCCGCTTGTCGGGACACGGCTGATGCGGCGCTCTCCGACCCTACGCGTGATCGAGACCCAGGCCGAAGACGGACCGGAGATTTGAGGGCTGGCGATTCCCGCGGGCGCCGGTCGCCAGCGTCGGTCTTCTGGCGCGCCGATTTCGACCCGGCCGTCTTGACCGTGCGCGCCGCGCCCGTCGCGGCGGCCGATGGCGACGCCTTCCGACTGGACCGACTGCCGTGCCGGGCGACCGTCCGGCGTCTCGGCGGCGGACGGGAGCAGATCGTCATCGGCGAAGGTGTTCGGTCCATCCGGATCGAAGTGAGGGAAGGGAGCGTGCTGAGCGGCCCGGTCCGACTGGCCTACGACCTCGCGCGGTTCGTGGACCTCGATATCGGACTGCGTGTGCTCGGTCAGTTCGAAGCCCTCCACCGGGGCGACCGTTTGTTGCCCACGCTCTTCCGGGGGGAACCACGGGCGCGCCGTTGGGCGATGGCCCTTCGGGCCTGGGACGGTCGGCGAAACGGCGCCGAGCCAGCGCGAGATCGCCATCGCCCTGTCCGGTCCTGATCGCGTTACGACGGACTGGTCGACGGACGACGACATGAGGAAGCGCATTGTCCGCCTGCTCCGAACCGGGGAGCGACTGATCGCCGCAGCGGGGCCGGAGTTGCTTCGCCGCACCGCGCCGTGAAGCGGACGGGACTTGCCGTCGGGCGGCTGGGCTTTGTGTCGCGCCCCGCGCACGATCCGCTACTGCGGGTTGTGGTCGCCAACGCAAGGTTGTCACAGGAGTGTGAACAGCGTTTGGATTGCGGCGTTACGTGAACTCTGCTGAGCTTCGAACGGCAGCGCTGCCTGACGCAACCATCCCTTACATGGAGTCACGATTGATGCGTGCATTGTCCTATTGCGAACTCGACCTTGTCGTCGGCGGCCAATCCAGTGGCCAGACCGGCGGCCAAACCCCGGCGCCCAGCTCGCCGCCTTCGAATAACAATGGCCAGACGACCACCACCACCACCCACAACAATACGCGCGGCGGCCAGGTGAACTATAACATCAACCAAACGCCCACAGGTGTGACCGGATCGGTCGGGGGCAGTTACAGCTGGAGCCGGTCGGAAACGACGGTTACCGTCGTCACGACGCCGAACTTCCCTCGCGGCAATGAGCGCGGCCCGGCGGCCGATCTGGAAGGGCTTTATTGAGCTTCGTGCGCGGCGGCGGACTCCTTATCCGCCGCCGCGCGTTCACAGTGCAGGACATGGTGCGACCAACCCTTCTTTCCGGACTGGCGCTCGCCGCGCTTTCGGCAGGCTGCCAGCATCCCGCCTGGGCTGCGCAGGCGAATGCTGAAACGGACTTCGTTCAGGCCCGTTCAGCCGTCGCCGCCATCGCGGCGGGCCAGGTGACATGCAGCTACCCCGGCGACTCCGTCGTTCGTTTCATCGGGGAAAGCGGGCCGTCGCTCACCTCCTGCATCCAACGTTTCGCCGGGCGGAGCGGGATGACCCTGATCCTCAGTTCACCGGGCGGCGACGCCGCGGATGCGATCCGGGCGGCCGAACTCATGGCCGGGCGCGATTGGACCGTGATCGTTCGCGGCATGTGCTCCTCCAGTTGCGCGAACTATCTGCTGCCCGTCGCCGCGCGCATCGAGGTTGAGCCTTATTCGGCGGTTCTGCTGCACGGAGCGCCCTACGATGAGGAGGGCGTCTATCAATGGTTCCTTCCGGGCGTTCTCGAACGCCAGCGGGCGGCGAACCCGGATGTCAGCGAAGCGATGGTCGATCAAGCGCGGCGCTTCACCCGTGAACAGGCGCGTCTTCTCGTCGAGCGGCACAAGGCGTTCGCGGGTCGGAGGATCGTAGATTCAGGCTGGTACGATCTTTCCGCCTTCCCGCAGCCCAAGGGCGGGTTCGGCGGACGCACCTTCGCCATAGTCGACCCTGATTTTCTACGATCCAGTCTACCCAACCTCGAGATCGGGCGCTTCTGGTTTCCAACGTCCGCTGCGGAACGGGACGCCCTGGCTGAAGTAATCGAAGGAACACGCATCATTTATCGCGCTGGGTACGAACCCACGGGGTGATTTGGGCGAAGAATAGAGCGGCGTACATTGGCGGCTTGTTGTTCTGAAGTCGCTGTATTTACTTCCTTAATCCCAGGAGAATGAACATGCGTGCACTCGATTGTCTCGAACTCGATCAGGTCGTCGGCGGCCAGTCGAGCGCGACCTCGGCAAACCAGAACGGGCCGGGGACGACCACCACCACGACCGGCAGCTCGCGCACCGTCACCGTCGGCGCTGACGCGACGATCGGCTCCGACGGCTCGATCACCGGGGGGCGCGTTTATGTGTCGGTCGCCTGGGGCGATGGGCCGTCGACCGGCGGCAGCGGAGGAGGCGGCGGACGGAGCGCGCCGATGGGCGGCGGCTCGGGCATCGTCAGCATGCCCGTTATCGAGATTAACAGGCCCTCGGACGGCGCACGGCAAACTCAACCCGCGGCGGATCTCGCCGGCCTCTACTGAGCAAGACGGCGGGGCGGGCGATCAGGCGCCCGACCCGCCATCGTTCGGAACGACGACGCGCCTCATGTTTTCACGCCGCCACGCCCAAGGTTTCCTTCTCATCGCCGTCGCCCTGATGCTGCCCGCCAAAGCGCTCGCGCAATCGCAAGAGGCGGAGCCGCCGGGTTGGCGAAACGCCAAGGCAGCCGTGGACGCCATTGTCGCCGGTCGCCGCCTCTGCGAGGTCCAGCCCGACAATCGCCTACGCTATATCGGTCCGATCGACGCCGGCCTGGCCGACTGCCTCGCGGGCCTCGCCGATCGACGCGGCGTCACGCTGGCGATTTCCTCGCAGGGCGGCGACGCCGAGACGGGGATCGACGTCGGGTATCTGCTGCAAGGCCGGGACTGGACGGCGGAGGTCCACGGCCTCTGCGCTTCCGCGTGCGCCAACTACATCCTTCCGGCGATGCGGGCGGTCGCCGTTGAGCCTTTCTCTGCGGTCCTTCTTCACGGCGGAGCCGATGACGAGGAACTGATCTATGAGGCGGCAGTGGATCAGATTCTCGCCCGGCAAAGAGCCGTCGCGCCCGACGTCGATGAGGCGACGGTCGCCGAGGCCCGTGTGTTCACGCGCAACCTTGTGCGCAGGATCGTGGCCGCTCACCGTCGCTATGGGGAGGACCTGGGCGTTGCATCTGCATGGTTCACGCTCGCTGGCTTCCCAACCCCGGAAGGCGGCTACGGGCCGATGGGATTTGCGCTCGCCGACCCAGCCTTTGCGGCCGCCGCGCTTGGCCGTGTGAGGGTTCGATCCTTCTGGTTTCCAACGACTGACGAGGATCGGCGGCTCTTGTTCTCACTGTTCCCCGATACGCACATCGTCGTCAGGGAGACGACGGAAATAGCGGCGCGGTTGTGATTTTCGAGGCCGAGGCGGCTTCCGACCAGCCGAAGGCCGCGCGCGCGAGTTTCCGCACGGCGACGGGTCTCGACCCGAACAAGGCCGACCGCGCGGCGGTGAACGCCTGATGCGCTGATTGGGAGCCTTATCGGCGCTGTCGCCTGCGAGATGAGCGCATCGGCCCTTGACAGTTCGTCGCCGTGCGCGGGAGCCGAGGCTCGGCGGTTGATATTTGGCCGAATATGGACTATGTCCAGATTTGTTAGGAGATGGTCATGGCAATAGGCATCGTTTCCGGTCGCGGTCCTCAACCGGAGCTGCCGCGCCTCGATGTGGCGCGCTTCGCCCCGGCGAACCGGCGTCGTCTGAGCGCGCCTGCGCTTCGCACCTTCACCGCCATCGCCGATCTATGGGGGCTGAACGAGGAGCAGCGCCGCCTGATCCTCGGCTACCCGTCCCGCTCGACCTATCACAACTGGTGCAAGCAAGCGCGCGAGCATGGCGAGATCACGCTCGACGTCGATGTGCTGACGCGGATCTCGGCGCTGTTGGGCATCCATCAGGCCCTGGGCGTTCTGTTCGCCGATGAGCGTGAAGGCGTCGACTGGCTGCTTCGGCCGCATGATGCGGCGGTGTTCGGCGGGCATCCGCCTATCAACCTCGTGACCAACGGGACCCAGGACGGTCTGATGACGGTGCGCCGCTTCCTCGACGCCGCGCGGGGCGGGACCTACATGGCTCCCAACGCCCTCGATGCGGCGTTCGAAGCCTATGGCGACAGCGAGATCGTCTTCAGCTGATGGACAAACTGGTCGCCGCGCCCCGTCCGGCGCACCGGCTGGTGCCGTCGCGCTTTCCGCCGATAGGCCTGTTCGACACCGTGGCGACGGCGGCCGACGCCGCGGCGGTGATGGAGCTGGCGGGCTGGACCAATGATCGCCTGGTCGCCGAGCGGATCGACCGCCTGCCGCGCAATCAGTGGGTCTATGGCCGGCCCAACGCCAGCATCGTCATGGCGTCCTTTCTCCATGTCGCGCCGGGCGGCATGCGGTTCAACGGTCCGGACCTCGGCGCCTGGTATGCGGCGGCGTCGATCGTCACCGCGGCCGCCGAAGTCGGTCATCATCTGCGCCGCGAAGCCGTGGCGCGATCGGTGAAGGGAATGCGGCGGACCTATCGCAACTATACCGCTGCCTTGATCGGCGACTATCGCGACATTCGCGGCCGACAGACCGCCTTGCCCGAAGCCTACGCCTCCGACAGTTACGACGCTGCACAGGCTTTCGGCGAAGGCGTTCGGGCGTCGGGGGCGTCAGGACTTCTCTACGACAGCCTGCGCCATCGCGGCGGATGCAACATCGTCGCCTACCGACCGGTCGGCGTCACCGACGTCGTGCAGGCGGAGCATTTCGAAATCAGCGTCGAGGCGGCGTCTCGCCGGATCGACGTCCGGAAGCTGAGCGCTTAGCCGACCCGTGCGCTTTTACGCAAATATCTCCATTGCTCGGCGGCGAACCGTGCTATTTGGAAGGGGGCGGATCGGGGGATCACGCTTTGACGGGGCGACCGTCGGGGGAAACGGCAAGGGCTGAAAGGGTAGCGCCCCGCAGCCGGCACGCAGTTAGCGGCACGTTTGTCCAACCTGCCCCCGGCGCAAGGGGAGGGCGAGATGAGGTCGAGGTCGAAAGCGGTCAAACCATCCGATGCGGACGCGGCGGCGGCCGCCCCCGAGGGCGGCGGCGAGACGATCAAGACGGTCAGCCCGCTCGACATCAGACGGCCCAGCTCGGCCGACTTCGCTGGCGCGATTTCATCTTCACCGCCCTGGGCGCCGGCGCGCTCGCGGCCGCGGCCTTCCTCGTCTGGGACTCCGCTCAGGCCAGCGGCGTCGTCGCCGAGCCCTTCGCCGCGCCGCCGGACCTGGTGGAGCGCGGTCTGTCCGGTCCTGTATTGGCCTCGCAGTTGCTCGATCAGCTCACCGACATGCAGGCCGAGACCGATTCCCTGCGCGCCGCCTCGACCTACGCCAACGACTGGGGCGACGACATCGCCGTCGAGATCCCCAGCACCGGCGTATCGATCGGCGAACTGCGGCGCTATCTGCGCGACTGGCTCGGCCGTCAGACCCGGCTGTCCGGCGAGGTGTTTCGCCTGGCCGATGGACGCATCGCGGTGACGGCCCGCGTCAGCGGACGGCCCGCCAGCCGGTCCGAAGGCGCTGTCGGCGAACTGGACGACCTGCTGCGCAAGCAGGCCGAGGCCATCTATGCGGAAACCCAGCCCTATCGCTATTCGGTGTGGTTGACCCGCAAAGGGCGCAACGACGAAGCCAAGGTGGTGCTGAACAAGCTCCTCGTGAGCAAGGACCTGAATGATCGCCTGTGGGCCTATAACGGACTGGCGGTGATCGACGGCACCATGCAGGGACAGGATCGATACTACACCGCGGCCCTGCGCCTGCGTTCCGATTTCGTCCCGGCCATCTTCAATCGAGGCCTCGCCTTCGTCGCCGCGGGACGCGAAGAGGAGGCCTATCTCGCCTATCAGACGGTTCTCGACCATCAGTCCGCCGCCCGCCGCAAACTGGAGCCGGGGCGGGGCGAGAGCGTCATCAACAGCGCGAAGTCCGGCTTGGCGATTTTGGCCGGCGACCTGCGCCGGGCGGCCGAGATCGATGAGGCCGGGATCGGTCTGGCGACGTCGAGCGCCAATCGGCTGATGGCGCCGATGCTCGCGGCCACCAGCGCCGCTCTCGCTCACGACCTTCCGTCGGCCCGGCGGATCTTGCGCGAACACGGCCATGAGACGCCCGAGGCCCTGGCCGAACTTCGAGACGCGCTGGGCCCGGAGTTCGAGATCGATTCCGTCTTCGCGGCGGTGACAGACGATTACGCCGCCCAGCGCGACCGGCTGATCCCCATCCTCGCGGCCGTCGCAAGCTATGAGCGCGATCCGGCGCAGTCAGATCCGACCATCAACCTTCGCACGCTCCTGGCCTACGCCTACGCCCGTGTCGGCCAGATCGCCGAAGCGCGCGCGACGATCGCGCCGACGCCAATCGATTGCGCGCCCTGCCTTAGGACGCGCGGTCTGACCGAGGCCTATGCCGGCGACCCGCGCGCGGCCGACCGCTGGTTGACGCAGGCGGCTCGCCTCACGCCCTCGCTGCCGGCCGCACATCACGCCTGGGCCGAGGCCTATCTGCTCCGTCGCGATCCGGCCAACGCCATCGTTCAGGCCCGGCTGGCGGGCGGCAAGGGACCGAACTGGGCCGAGCCGCACCGGCTGTGGGGCGACGCCCTGATGATGCAGAACAAGCCCGCCGAGGCGGCGCGGCGCTATCGCGACGGAATAGAACGCGCGCCCAACTGGGGGGCGCTGCACCTGGCGTTGGGCAGGGCGCAGGCGGCGTCCGGCCAGCCGAAGGCCGCGCGCGCGAGCTTCCGCACCGCGGCAGGACTCGACCTGAACAAGGCAGACCGCGCGGCGGTGAACGCCTTGCTGCGGTGAGCGCGGCCGCTTGGCGGGGAGGTCTGTCGCGCCGCTGCGGCGAGGCTGGCCGGCCGCCCTGCCGTCGTCGCCGAGCTTCGGCGTGGCGAAGCGGGCGCCATGCCGATATGGTCGATCCCTGCCCGAAGCGGAACGACGATGTTCCCGACCGGGCTTTCGTAGTCAGGGATCGCGCTTTATGAGTCGTCCGGACAGAACTTCGTCAGACGAAAAGCCGGAGGAGGACGCCGACGGCGCGGCCGCGCAACTCGGCAGGACGCGTCCCTCGTTCCTCGGCGGCGACGATCCTGACCCGTCCGACTGGCTGTCGGCGATCATCGAGGGCTCCGACGACGCGATCATCAGCAAGGATCTTTCGGGGCGCATCCGTAGCTGGAACCCGGGCGCCGAGCGCCTGTTCGGCTATTCCGCCCAGGAGATTGTCGGTCTGCCGATCACCCTCCTCATTCCCGAAGACCGTCTGGACGAGGAGCCGCGCATCCTGGCGCAGATTCGGGCCGGACGCCGCGTCGAGCATTTCGAAACCGTCCGGCGGCGCAAGGATGGCGCGTTCGTCGATCTTTCTCTGACCATATCGCCGATCCGTAACGAGCACGGCGCTGTCGTCGGCGCGTCCAAGATCGCGCGCGACATCTCCGAACGGCGTCGCCTGGAGGAGGAGCGCGAACTGGTGCTCGGCGAGATGAACCATCGGGTGAAGAATGTCTTCGCCTTGGCAGGCAGCCTCGTCGCGCTCGCCGCGCGCTCCGCCGCCACGCCTGCAGACCTGGCGAGCAGCGTCGCCGACCGGCTGGCCGCTTTGTCGCGCGCGCACGCTGACGATGGCGTCCGGCGGCGATATGGCGAGCGTTCAGGCTACGGGCCTGCATGCGCTTCTTCACACCCTTCTGGCCCCCTTTGGGAATGGAGAGGGCGGACGGGCGCGCTATGTCGTCGAAGGCGACGACCGGCCCGTGCCCGCGGACCTGGTGACCCCGCTATCGCTGGTGCTGCACGAGTTCGCGACCAACGCGGTCAAATATGGCGCGCTTTCGGCGCCGGAGGGGACGGTGCAGGTCGTCTGCGCCAATGGCCGCCCCGGTTTGAACATCCGCTGGACCGAACGGGGAGGCCCCGACGTCCGCGTCCCTGAGACGGAAGGTTTCGGAAGCCGTCTCTTGCGCAGTTCGGCGACCCGCCTCGGCCATCTGGACATCGACTGGGATTCGCGCGGGGTCGTCATCGACCTTCTTATCGACGGCCGCGCCCTCGAAACCTGACGGTACGCGCGGGTTGCCGTCGAGCGCCGACCTCGGTGGAGCTTGATCGGGCGGCTGAGGGGAAGACCTTCCCCTGAGCGGGAGCCCGCGCGCGGTCTCCCGCTACCCCTTCGAGCAGGGGGCTTCGCCCCCCGCAACGCCCCCCTTTGACGGTCGCCGCGCAGATGCGCGGCGGCTTTGTTTGGGCCTCTCCCTGAAGCGGGAGGTGGCCGACGCGCCCTTCTGAACGCGCCCCGGCGCGCGCCAAGCGGCCCTTGGCCGCTCCTCCGCTTCGCTCCGGCCCCTTGGGTGACGCCCGCCTTGCAGGGCGCGTCCTGCAGGACGCCTTCGCCGTCCACCCCCCGCTTCCGGGAGAGGCTGTGGGGTTTGGGGCGGGGAAGGAGGAACGCCATGCGTAAGGACAGCCAGCCGCAGCGCCGCCCGGAGGGGCGCAGGAAGGAAAAGGGGCGGGCTTCGCCCGCCGCCGAACCGCGCGCCAACCTCTATGACGAGGTGACGGCCAAGATCATCGCCGAACTGGAAGCCGGGACCTTTCTGTGGGTCCGGCCGTGGGGCCGCGCCGGGGCGGGACGTCCCGGCCTGCCGCGCAACGCCGCCACCGGCCGCCGCTATTCCGGGATCAACGTCCTGCTCTTGTGGGGCGCGGGCTTTTCCGAAGGCTACGCCTCGCAGAACTGGCTGACCTTCCGGCAGGCCCTCGCGGCGGGCGGGAACGTGCGCAAGGGCGAGCGGGGAACGACCGTCGTCTATGCCGACCGCTTCACCCCCGAGGCCGAGAAGGAGCGCGCCCGCGAAACCGGCGAGGACGCCCGCGTCGTGCCCTTCCTCAAGCGCTTCACCGTCTTCAATCTCGACCAGTGCGAAGGACTGGACCGGCTTCAGGAGCCGGCTTCGCCCTATCAGATCATGGCCGGCAGCGTCATCGCGGCCAGTCTTGTCACGGGTCTGCGCTCCGATCTCCCTGGCTTCGTCACCGCCCAGGTCACGGAGAACGTCTATGACACCGCGACAGGCCGCATCCTGCTTATCCCACAAGGCGCGCGGCTGATCGGCGCCTATGACAGCGTCGTGGCCTTCGGTCAGAGCCGGGCGCTTCTGGTCTGGCAGCGCATCATCCTGCCTGACGGCGCTTCGATTCAGCTCGGCAACTTCCCTGCGACGGATGCCGCGGGCTACGCCGGGCTCGCCGACAAGGTGGATTTCCATACATGGCGACTCCTCAAGGGCGTCGCGCTTTCCACCCTGCTCGGGGTCGGAACGGAGCTGACCATCGACGGCGAGAGCGACCTCGTCCGGGCCATCCGCGAGTCGACCCAGCAGTCCAGCAGTCAGGCCGGGCAACAGATCGTCACCCGGAATCTCGACGTCCAACCCACCATCACCATCCGCCCCGGATTTCCACTGCGCGTGATCGTCCACAAGGATCTCGTGCTGCGTCCGTGGGCCCGCTGAGAGGAAAGACCCAATGCTGAAGCTCGGCAAACTGCCTGATCGGACGCCGATCAAGCTCACCATCACCGTGACGCCGGACCTTCATCGGTCGCTGGCCGACTACGCCGCCGTTTATCGCGAGGCATACGGCGACAAAGCCGAAACCGCGGACCTTATCCCGGCGATGCTCGAAGTCTTCCTCGCCGGCGACAGGGAGTTCGCCAAGGCGCTGAAGGCGAAGGGAGGCTGAGATGGGCGTCATCGGAAAGTTCAAGCCGACCAAGCAGGGCGGCTGGGAAGGCCGCATCGAAACTCTCCTCATCGACCGGAAAATCAGGTTCGTTCCGAACGACGACCGTCGAAACGACAACTCGCCGGACTATGTCGTCATGCTCGGCTGGTCGCGCGTCGGCGAGGCCTGGAAAGCGACGTCGCGGGGAGAGAATCCGCGAGACTATCTCCGCGTTCGGTTGAACGACCCCTGGTCGGAGCCGAAGCGTGCGACCCTGTTTCCAGCGCCGGACGGCGCCACCGCCGAGCTGGTCTGCAGCCGCCAGCACCGGATGCGGGATTGGGACGATGAACCCTGACCGCCGCTCTGTGTCGTCCATCCCGAAGAAAGACGTTCGTCCGTCGCGGCGCGGCGGCCACTTTTCCGCGGATCTCGCGCGTGACGCGCAAGCGCACTTCCAGAAGCAGTCGATAGGGGAAGTTTCAGAAGTCGAGGCGCGGGCGATGCTCGCCGATCTGACGGACTTCTTTCGTATCCTGATCGAATGGGATTCGAAGCGTAGAGCAAAGCCTGGACGGTCTATTCCAAAGTCACGCAAGAAGGAGTGATGAGACGGATCACGCCCTGGTGTCGCGTTGCAGTAAATTTTCGTATGTAATTGAAATATATAGCAACATTCTTAGGTTTGCGAGTTATTTGCTTGATTGGTTCTGCTGGGTCGCTAGGATTCTGCGTCCGGCGTTGTTGATGCTCTTTTCTGGATTGAGCCGTTGCCGCGCCGTTATCGCCTTTGCTCGGCGACCTTAGCGGGAGACAGATATGGCCAGTCGGAAAGTCGCGCGTTCTGCACCAGTTATCGAGATAAGACGGGCTGTTATGTATGCTCGTGTTTCATCGAAGGAGCAGGATCGGGAAGGATTTTCCATCCCGGCTCAAACCAAGCTGATGAAAGACTACGCCGATGCCAACGATATTCAGGTGGCGCGGGAATTTGTCGACGTTGAAACCGCCAAGAAGAGCGGGCGCACCAGCTTCAACGAAATGCTGCAATACGTTCGCCGGCACCCTACAGTTCGGACGCTTCTGGTCGAAAAGACCGACCGACTCTATCGCAATCTCAAGGATTGGGTGACGGTCGACGACCTCGACATCGAAATTCATTTCGTAAAAGAGGGCGTCGTCCTCTCGCAGGACTCCCGCTCTTCAGAAAAGTTCATGCACGGCATCAAGGTGCTGATGGCGAAAAACTATATCGACAATCTGTCGGAAGAAACCCGAAAGGGCATGTTGGAGAAGGCCGAACAGGGCCTGTGGCCGACAGTCGCACCGATCGGCTACCTGAACGTCGAAGGTCCGAACGGTAAGAAGATCATCACCATCGATCCGGCGCTCGGTCCGCTCGTTCAGCGCCTATATGAGTGGTATTCTACGGGCCAATACTCGCTAAAGGACGTTTCCAAGAAGGCTCGGCAGGCTGGCCTGACCTACCGGAAGAGTGGCGCTCCCATAGGCGTAAGCACGGTCCATACGATCCTGCGGAACCGAATTTATACCGGCGCCTTCGAATGGCTGGACAAGGTCTATCAGGGCTCCCACGCGCCGTTGGTTTCCGAGGACCTTTGGGGCGCGGTCCAGGATGTCCTAGATGGGCGCAAGGCGGCCAACATTCGCGCCAGCGTAAACGACTTTCCGTTCACCGGCATGATGACGTGCGGTCATTGTGGTTGCGCGATGGTCGCTGAGATCAAAAAGCAGCGATACATTTATTACCACTGCACGGGCTTCAAAGGAAAATGCGGCGAACCGTATGTCCGCGAGGAGGTGCTGGAGCAGCGATTCGCCGGACTGTTGCGGCAACTGCGATTCGATGATGCTGCTTTTGAACTGATCCAACGCGCCTTGCGCGAAAGTCTCCAGGATGAAACCCGCGAGCGTAGGGCGGCGATTGAGCGGCTCCGCGGCGAGGCCGATCGGCTACAGGCTCGCATCGAGCGAATGTACGAAGACAAACTCGACGGGGTGATCTCCGACGACTTCTATCGCCGGATGCAGATCGTATGGCGCGAGGAGCGGGATCGTTGCCTGAAGGACATTGAGCGGCACCATAGCGCTGATGACGAGTATATCGATAACGGGATTGCGCTGATCCGTCTCGGACGGGAAGCACACGATCTCTTCGAGCGGGCCTCCGCTTCAGAGAAGCGAAGGGTGCTGAATCTCGTACTTTCGAACTGCTCCTGGGCCCATGGAGAGCTTACGGCAAAGTTCCGTCAACCATTTGATTTGTTGTCGGAAACCATCGCCCAATCCACCCTCCCAAAGAAGGGGGAAACGGGCGATTTGCCCGAAAATGAGAAATGGCTCCGCGGGTAGGATTCGAACCTACGACCAGCCGATTAACAGTCGGCTGCTCTACCACTGAGCTACCGCGGAACATCCCCTCGGGGGAGGCCGGCGTATAGCAGCGCCATTTCGATTCATGCAACCGGTAAAAGGCAGAAATCGCCAAATTTTTTCGGAAAGCCCTGCGCTACAAGGTTCGGCATGACGCCCATTCCTGTTCTTCATCCTGATGACCCGCGCATCGCCGCCTTTCGCGATGTGAAGGAGCGCGACCTGACGGGGCGGCAGGGGCTGTTCGTCGCCGAGGGCGAGGTGGTGCTGCGCGTCCTGGCGTCCGAGGCGTCACGCTGCGCACCGGTGTCCGTTCTCATCGCGGAGAAGCGATTGGCGGGGTTGAGGCAGGTGCTGGAGCGTCTGCCGGACGATGTGCCAGTCCATGCGGCGCCTCAGGACGTGCTGAACGCGGTGGCTGGGTTCGATCTGCACAGGGGCATCCTCGCCCTGGGGCGCAAGCCGGAACCGGTAGCGCCAGACGTCTTGTTGGACAGTTTGCCCGAGCACGCCGTGGCGGTTGTGGCGTCCGGGATCGGCAACCATGACAATATGGGCGGCCTGTTCCGCAACGCCGCCGCCTTCGGAGCGGCGGCGGTGTTCCTGGATCGAACCTGTTGCGACCCCTTCTACCGGAAGGCGATCCGGGTTTCGGTCGGCGCGGTCCTGCGAACGCCTATGGCGGCGGGGCTGGACGCCGAGGCGATTATCGACCTGCTGCAGGGCAGGGGATTCGAGGTGTTGGCCCTGACGCCGTCGGCGGATCAGGCGCTGGCGGACATGAAGCCGGCGCGCCGCACGGCGATCCTGTTGGGCAGCGAGGGGCCGGGGTTGCCGCGCGAGATCATCGCGCGCTGTCGTCCCGTCGGCATCCCTATGGCGGGAGGGTTTGATTCGCTGAACGTGGCGGCGACCAGCGCCGTGGCGCTGCATCACGTGACGACGGCGAGGCAGGCGTAGGGCTGAAAGCAAGAAAGCCGCCCCGAAGAGCGGCTTTCTCGATGTTTCATCGCGATGGAGGCCTGACCGGGAATCGAACCCGGGTGCAAGGATTTGCAGTCCTCTGCGTCACCACTCCGCCATCAGGCCGCGACCCCGTATTTCAGAGGCCCCGCCATCGCGAGGGCCGTCAGCTATCAGATCGGATTGTCCGCTGCAACGCACGGACCTATAAGCGCGTCACATTTCTTCGCCTGAGCCGACCTGAAGGACTTCGGATTATGGATTTCGCCGCCGCCCGCAAGGTGATGCTGGACTCGCAGGTCCGCGTGAACGACGTCACCGACCGTCAGCTGCACGCCGCCATCGGCGCCGTGGAGCGCGAGCGATTCTGCGCCGCCGACCGCGCCTTCTCGGCCTATGCCGACGTCGAGCCGGAAATCGCCGGCGGCCGCCGCCTGATGTTGCCGCGTGATGTGGCCAAGCTGCTGCAGGGATTGGACGCTCGCGCCGGTGAGAAGGCCCTGGCGATCGCTGCGCCTTACGCCGCGGCCGTGCTGGCGCACATGGGGCTGACCGTGACGGCGCAGGAATCGGATGCAGCCGTGTTCGACGTGGTCGGCGCCGCTCTGGCCGAGGCCGGGGTCGAGACCGTCGTGGCGCCGCTGGGCCAGCCGCACGGCGAAGGCTATGACCTGATCATCAGCGAGGGAGCGGTGATCGAGCGCCCCGAATCGTGGATTGCGGCTCTGCGTCCCGGCGGCCGTCTGGCCGTGGTGGAGCGTGAAGGCGCCAGCGGCACCGCGGTGCTCTATGTACGCGGGCGCGAAGGCGTTTCGCGGCGCGAGCTGTTCGACGCGGCGCCGGACCTGCTGGCGGAAATGGTTCCGGCCCCCGCGTTCGCGCTCTAGGCTGACGTTCGCGCCGTAAAAGGCGTTCAGCGGTGCGACGGAAGGGGCGTCGCGCTGCGTGAAAAAAACTTAACTGGCGTCGGGGGCGCATAGCCCCCAACTACGCCGGTACAAGGCAGTACAGGCGCGCCGGATGGGGGCGTCAGGCAGGGACAGGTTCATGTTGAAACGCTCGCGCGCGCTCGCTTCGGTCGCACTGGTCGCATTGACGATGGGGGCGACGCCGGTCCTTGCCGAATCGCTGCAGGAAGCCATCGGCCTTGCCTATCGCACCAATCCGACCCTGCTGGCGCAGCGGGCGAACCAACGCGCCCTCGACGAGAGCATCGTCCAGGCTCGCGCCGGTCTGCGTCCGACGATCAATGCTTCGGCGGGCGTCGACTACAGCCGCACGCGCAGTGATCGCGTCACCACGACGATCCCCGGTCAGACCTTTCCCATCGACACCGACGGCGACGGCGTGCCCGATGCGACCGGCACGCTGCCGGGCAGCAGCAGCACCACGGGCGGCACGATCGAAAGCGACGGCGCCACCGCCAGCGTCAGCCTGAGCCAGAACATCTGGACCGCTGGTCGCGTATCGCACGGCATTTCCGCCGCCGAGGCCAATGTCCTGGCCGGCCGCGAGAACCTGCGCGATGTCGAGCAACAGGTGATGGTGTCGGTCATCCAGGCCTATGCCGACGTCACGCGCGATCTTGAAATCCTGCGTATCCGTCAGGAGAACCTGGCGGTCCTCCGGCGGCAACTGGACGAATCGAACGCCCGTTTCGAGGTCGGCGAGATCACTCGCACCGACGTCGCCCAGTCCGAAGCGCGTCTGGCGCAATCCGAATCCGACTTGGCCAGCGCTCAGGCGCAGCTGTCGGTTTCGCGCGCGGCCTACGCCGCCGTTGTGGGACAGGCGCCGTCCAATCTGCAGACTCTGCCGACGCTGCCGGGCCTGCCGACTGATTTCGACGGCGCGATGGACGTCGGACTGGCCGAAAACCCCGGCGTGCTGTCCGCCATCCATGCCCAGCGCGCGGCTGAGGCCAATGTGGCGGCGGCGAGGTCGGAATATCTGCCTTCGGCGCGCCTGAACGCCTCCTATGGCGGGACGGCCAATGACCTGTCGGGCTTCGACCTGGGCGACCGCACCAGCTTTACGGCCGGGGCCACAGTGTCCGTGCCGCTGTTCACGGGCGGCCTGAACCGTTCGCGGGTGGCCCAGGCGCTGGAACGCGCCAACGCCGCCCAGATCAATGTCGAGGGCGAGCGTCGTGCGGTGCTGCAGTCGGTCAGTTCAGCCTATGCTCAGAGCGCTTCGGCGCGTTCCAGCGTCCTGGCGGGCGAACAGGCGGTGCGCGCCGCCTCGGTGGCCGCCGAGGGCGTTCGTCAGGAAGCCCAGGTGGGCCTGCGCACCACCTTGGACGTGCTGAACCAGGAACTGGAGCTGCGGAACGCGGAGGTCGCCCTGACCAGCGCGCGTCGCAATGAATATGTCGCTCAGGCCCAGCTTCTGGCCGCCATGGGCCGTCTGGGCGGCCCTAACCTGGATCCGACGATCGACGCTTACGACCCGTCGGACAATTATCGCGCCGTGCGGAACCGCGGCGCCTTGCCCTGGGACGGCGTGATCGAAGCCATCGACCGCATCGCCGCCCCGGTGACGACGCCCGCCGTCGATGTCGAGGACGCCCCGGTCGACCGCCAGCTGAAGGGCGAAGTGGTTCGCACTGCTCCCCAGGGCTGAAGGTCGAACGACAAAACGTCCGTTGATTCCGACGGGCGTTGATGCGACGACAGGATTCGAAGGGGGAGGCGAGTCTTGCGGCTCGGTCCCCATCGTCGCCTGCCTTAGTCCGCATCGGTTGGCGATCGTCCCCGTTCGAGCGACCCAGGTTGAGGTTCCGACATGACCGAACAAGCCGCCCAGGAACCGACGATGGAAGAGATTCTGGCGTCGATCCGCCGGATTATCTCTGAAGACGACGCTCCGGCCGAAACCGCCCCCGTGGCGGAAGCGGCTCCCGAGCCTGCGCCGGAGCCAGAACCCGTCATCACCGAGCCGGAGCCCGCTCCGGTGGAGGACGAAGTGCTGGAACTGACCGAGCCTTATGAGGCGCCGGCTGCTGAAGCCATCGGCGATCTGGATGTGGCGGACGCTGCGCCGTTCCCGACCGAGGCCGCGCCAGCCGCGCCGCAGCCCGTAGTCGCTGCGGCAGAGGTCGAAACCCTGGTCGGCGAAACCGCCGCCGCCAGCGCTGCTTCGGCCTTCGCCGGTCTGGCCGCCAGCTTCCAGAAGCCTGAACCTGCGCCGATCGCTTCGGCCGCCGACATGAACTTCATGAGCGGCAATACGGTCGAAGCCATGGTCCGCGAGATGCTGCGCCCGATGCTGAAGGACTGGCTGGACGCCAACCTGCCCGCCATCGTCGAGGCGCAGGTCCGCAAGGAAGTCGAACGCATCGCTCGCAACGCAGGCTGATCGCTTCAGGACATCGCCGAGATTTACGACGCCCCTCAGTCCGCTGAGGGGCGTTCGTTTTTCCAGTCGAACAGGGCTTCCAGCAGGCGCACGGCCTGGCCTCGCTCGCTGGTCAGGTCGGGATCGCGGCCCAGCAGCAGGCGCGCATCGTCCGCCGCCGCCAGCAGCAGCGACCGATGCCGGATCGGATCGGCGAAGCGATAGGCCGGGAAGCCGCTCTGCTTCAGGCCCAGCGGGTCGCCGCCGCCGCGCAGACGGAAGTCCTCTTCGGCGATGACGAAGCCGTCCTCGGTGCGGCGCAGGGTCTCCAGCCGCTCCTTCGCCGTCTCGCCCAGGGCGCCGTCCTCGCCACCATACAGCAGGATGCAGGAACTGGCCTTGGCGCCGCGCCCCACGCGCCCGCGCAACTGGTGAAGTTGAGCCAGACCGAAGCGGTCGGCGTGTTCGATCACCATGATGGAGGCGTTCGGCACGTCCACACCGACCTCGACCACGGTCGTGGCGACCAGAAGGGGCAGATGGCCCGCCGCAAACTCGGCCATCACCGCTTCGCGCTCGGCGCCCGGCATCTGGCCGTGAGCGAGACCGACCTCGGTTCCCAGCAGCTTGCGCAGGTCTTCGGCCCGATCCTCGGCGGCGGCCAGGTCGATAGCCTCGGATTCCGCCACCAGAGGACAGATCCAATAGGCCTGAGCGCCCGCCTCGACCGCCGCCTTCAGACGCTTCGCCACCTCGCCGATGCGCGCCAGCGGCAGGACGGCCGTGGTGACGGGCGTGCGGCCCGGCGGTTTCTCCATCAGGCGGCTGACCTCCAGCTCGCCATATTGGGTCAGTTCCAGCGTGCGCGGAATCGGCGTGGCCGACATGGTCAGCAGGTGGACGCCGCCCAGAGCCGGATCCCCCTTGGCCTGCAAGCGCTGACGTTCCCGCACGCCGAAACGGTGCTGTTCGTCGATGACGGCCAGAGCCAGCCGGTGGAACTGCACGGCGTCCTGGAACAGGGCGTGGGTGCCGATGGCGATCTGGGCCTCGCCAGACGCGAGAGCCGCCAGCTTGCCTCGCCGTTCGGCCGGGGTGTCTCGGCCTGTCAGCAGCAGACAGGACACGCCCGCCCGATCTAGCAGGGGCGACAGCTTGTCATGGTGCTGGCGCGCCAGAATCTCGGTTGGCGCCATCAGGGCCGCCTGAAAGCCGCTGGAGGCCGCATCGGCGAGGGCCAACGCTGCGACCGCCGTCTTGCCCGACCCGACATCGCCTTGAAGCAGTCGCCCCATCTGCTCGCCCGAGGTCAGATCGGCGCGGATTTCGGCAATGGCCTGTTGCTGCGCGCCGGTCAGGGCGAAGGGCAGGGCGGCCAGCATCCGCGCCGACGCCTCGCCCGGTGCGATGCGGGCGGCGGGCGTGATCTGGCGAGCGCGGCGACGGCGCGCCAGAGCCAGTTGATGCGCGAACAGTTCGTCATAGGCCAGGCGTTGGCGCACCGATGTGTCGGGCGCGAGGTCGGCTTCGTTCGCGGGCGCGTGCAGGGCCTCCAGCGCTGCGCGCCAGCCGACCCAACGCCGCGCCGCCAGCCAGTTCGGCTCCTGCCATTCGGGCAGTACGGGCGCGAGGGCCAGCGCGCCCTGCGCCAGCTTGCGGATCTGGCGCGATGTCAGCCCCTGCGTCGCCGGATAGACCGACTCGGACAGCGGAATCTCGTCCGCCTTCTCGACGGGCAGGATATAGTCGGGGTGGGCGATCTGGACTTCGCTGTTGAAGCGCTCGACCTTGCCGGTCACCAGCCGCCGCGATCCGCGCGGAGCCAGGCTCTCGATATGGCGCGGCGATCCGGCGAACCAGATCAGGTGGATGAAGCCCGTCTCGTCGATGGCCCGCACCTTGATCGGCGCGCCGTGTTTGTGCGGCGGGATCAGGCGGTCGATCGTCACCTCGAAGACGCCGATCTCGCCATCGACGGCCTCCATCGCCGTGGTCCGGCGGCGCTGGATCACGCCGCTGGGCGACAGGAACAGCACGTCGCGCACCAGCGGACCCGCCACCTTCTGCACCAGGGGCGCGCTGCGCGGCCCCACGCCTTTCAGCGTGGTGACGTCCGCGAACAGGGGAAAGAGAATCTCGGGCCTCATGATGACGCAGCATAGCTGGCGCAGCGGCGTCTGGAACGCTATCTGATCCGCCTCTTACCGAAATGAACGGACAGGCAAGGAAACCGCGTGGCCGATATCGACGCACGTCCCGAAGACGCCCTGAACTCTGACGATCGCAAGACGCGCCTGGGCCGCATCGCCTTCCGCGCCTGGCGCCGGGGCTTCCGCGAGGCCGACATGGTGCTGGGCCCGTTCGCAGATCAGGTCGCGCCGACGCTGAACGACGATGAACTGACCGAGTTCGAGCGCCTGCTGGATGAAGAGGACCAGTATCTCTACGCCTGGATCATCGAGCGCGAACCGACCCCGCCCGAATTCGAAGGGCCGATGATGGCTCGTATCCGCGCCTTCATGCGCGCCCATGTCGCCGCCGAAGTGGCCAAGGGCATCGGCTGATGGACGCGGCGCTGGCGCGGACCGACATGGAGCTGGGCGGCGCGCCGGAGGGGCTGGACGCCCTGATCGTCGCTGACCGCATCAAGACGCAGGGCGGAGTGGTCCTGTTCGTGGCGCGTGACTATCAGCGCTCGGGAAACTTTATTCAGGCCTTCCGCTTCTTCGCCAAGGATGTTGAAGTTCTTGAATATCCGTCGTGGGACTGTCTGCCCTATGATCGGCTGAGCCCCACGGCTTCGGTGGCCGCCCAGCGCATGGCGACGCTGACGCGGCTGGCGACGCGCGATCCGGCGGACAGGACGCCGCTGCTGGTGGTCGCCACGGTCGCGGCCGCCGCCCAGCGCACGCCGCCGCGCAGCGCCGTCACTGGGGCCGGGTTTGCGGCCAAGGTCGGCGCTGATCTCGATACGACCGCTCTGGAACGTTACGTTGCGGCCAACGGCTATGTGCGCGCATCCACCGTGTCGGAACGTGGCGAATACGCCATCCGCGGCGGGGTGATCGACGTCTTCCCGCCGGGGTTCGACGAGCCGGTGCGGCTCGACATGTTCGGCTCGGAGCTGGAATCGATCCGCGCCTTCGATCCCGAGACCCAGCGCTCGACGCGCCAGTTGAAGGCGGTTTCTCTCTCGCCGGTGTCGGAAGTCCTGCTGGACGCGGACGCCATCTCGCGCTTCCGCAGCGGCTACCTGAACCTGTTCGGCGCGCCGGGCGACGAGCCGATGTACGCCGCCGTCAGCGAGGGCGCACGTCGTCAGGGCGTCGAACACTGGCTGCCGCTGTTCTATGACCGGTTGGACACGCTGTTCGATTATCTGCCGGACACCGCGCCGGTCTTCCTCGACAGCCAGACGGAACAGGCGCGCGGCGAGCGCTGGAACCTGACCGTCGACGCCTATGAGGCACGCAAGGAGGCGGCGCGCGGCAAGGGCGGAGCGGCCTATCGCGCCCTGCCGCCAGCACGGCTCTATCTGGACGACGGCGACTGGAACAGCGCCCTGGCCGGTCGCGCCGTGCGTCGCCTGTCGCCGCTGGCCGCCGGTTCGGGCGAGGACGCGGGCGGCCGTCTGGGCCGCAGTTTCGCCGCCGAGCGGTCGCAGGACAGCGTCAATCTGTTCGCCGCCGTGGCCCAACACGCCGAGGCGCTGAAGGGGCAGGGCAAGCGCGTCCTGTTCGCCTCATGGTCCGAAGGTTCGGCCGAACGTCTGGCGGCCATGCTGGGCGATCACGGTCTGACGCACGTCGTGGCGGTGCGCGATTGGGACGATGTGCGCGGCGCGCCGGACGGCATCTATCTGCGCGCGGTGCTGCCGGTCGAGCATGGTTTCGCCACCGATGATCTGGCCGTCATCTCCGAGACCGACATTCTGGGCGACCGTTTGGCGCGGCCCAAGCGCAAGCGGCGGGCGTCCAACTTCCTGGCTGAGGCGTCTGCCCTGACGGCGGGCGATCTGGTCGTTCACCTGGATCACGGCATCGGCCGTTATGAGGGGCTGCGGACGCTGGAGATCCAGGAGGCGCCGCACGACTGTCTCGAACTCCTCTACGCGGGTGAGAGCAAACTCTACCTGCCAGTTGAAAACATTGATCTTCTGACGCGCTACGGCACGGACGCAGAGGGAGTTCAGCTGGACCGTCTGGGCGGCGCGGGCTGGCAGGCGCGCAAGGCCAAGGCCAAGGAGCGTCTGCGCGCCATGGCCGAGGGGCTGATCGCTCTGGCCGCCAAGCGGGCGCTGAGGGTGTCCGACGCCATCGTGCCGCCCGCAGGTCTGTTCGACGAGTTCTGCGCCCGCTTCCCCTATGAGGAGACGGACGACCAACTGAACGCCATCGGCGACGTGCTGGAGGATCTGGGCAAGGGCACGCCGATGGATCGCCTGATCTGCGGCGACGTCGGCTTCGGCAAGACCGAAGTGGCCCTGCGCGCCGCCTTCGTGGTGGCCATGACCGGCCAACAGGTCGCCATCGTCTGCCCGACGACCCTGCTGGCGCGCCAGCACTTCAAGACCTTCTCAGAGCGCTTCGCCGGCTGGCCGATCAAGGTGCGCCACCTGTCGCGCATGGTCACGGCCAAGGACGCGAACGAGACCCGTGCGGGTCTGAAGGACGGCAGTTTCGAGATCGTGGTCGGCACCCACGCCGTGCTGGCCGATCAGGTCGGCTTCAAGGATCTAGGCCTCGTCATCGTCGACGAGGAGCAGCATTTCGGCGTCAAGCACAAGGAGAAGCTGAAGTCCCTGCGGGCCGATGTTCACCTGCTGACCCTGACGGCCACGCCGATTCCGCGCACCTTGCAGATGGCGCTGTCGGGCATTCGCGAGATGTCGATCATCGCCACGCCGCCGGTCGACCGTCTGGCGGTGCGGACCTATGTCACGCCGTGGGATCCGGTGCTGGTGCGCGAGGCCCTGCTGCGCGAGAAATATCGCGGCGGCCAGGCCTATTACGTTGCGCCGCGCCTGAAGGATTTGCCCGACATCGAGCGGTTCCTGCGCGAACAGGTGCCCGAGGTGAAGTTCGTCGTCGGCCACGGCCAGATGAGCCCGACCCAGCTGGAAGCCGTGATGAGCGCCTTCTATGACGGCGAATATGACGTGCTGGTCTCGACGACCATCGTCGAAAGCGGAATCGACATTCCCACGGCCAACACGCTTGTCGTGCATCGCGCGGACATGTTCGGTCTGGCCCAGCTTCACCAGATCAGGGGCCGGATCGGCCGGTCCAAGGCGCGGGCCTTCGCCTATCTGACGACCGATCCGATCAGGCCGTTGAGCCTCTCGGCAGAGCGGCGGCTGCAGGTGTTGCAGTCGCTGGACAATCTGGGCGCGGGCTTCCAGCTGGCCAGCCACGATCTGGACCAGCGCGGCGGCGGCAACCTGCTGGGCGACGAACAGTCGGGCCACATCCGCGAGGTCGGCGTCGAACTGTATCAGCAGATGCTGGAGGACGCTGTCGCCGAACTGCGCGAGCAGGGCGAGGCGACACCGGATCGCGGCTGGTCGCCTTCGATCAATGTCGGCGCAGCCGTATTGATTCCAGAGGATTACGTCCCAGACCTGAACGTCCGTCTGAGCCTGTATCGCCGCCTGTCCGACGCCGAGAAGATGGAGGACCGCGAGGCCATGGCCGCCGAGCTGATCGACCGGTTCGGCCCGCTGCCGGACGAGGCGCAGCAGCTTCTGCGGATCGTCGGGATTAAGGCCAACTGCCGCACCGCCATGATCGAAAAGATCGACATCGGGCCCAAGGGCGCGGTGCTGACCCTGCGCAACAACACCTTCCCCAACCCGATGGGTCTGGTGGGTCTGATCCAGAAGAACCACGCCTTCTGGAAGATTCGGCCGGACCAGAAGATCGTTGTGAAGGGCGATTGGCCGACGCCCGACGACCGCCTGAAGGTCGCCGAGCGGATTACGGCCGATCTGGCGCGGGTGGCGGGCGCGGCCTAGCCGGCTCGCGCCTGCATGCTTCGCATCACGGCGCCGAACAGGTTGACGTAGTCGTCGGTCCAGGGCCGCACCTCGGTCGGCGCCAGCTTGCGCCAGCGTCCGTCGGCTCTGAAATCGGCCAGTCCTTCGGCCGTAGGCGAGATGACCAGGGCCTCGGTCGAAGCCTCGGCCATCAGGGCCGCTTCGGGGTGTTCGATATAGACCTGGTGCAGTTCGGCCGCGCCCAGTTCGCGCGCGGCGGCGACGGCGGGCAGGGTGATGTCCAGATTGCGGTTGGACAGGTGAAGCACGACCACGCCCGTGGGCTTGAGCAGCTTGAGATAGCCCTCGATCGCCTCACGGGTCAGCAGATGGGTCGGCACGGCGTCGGACGAGAAGGCGTCGATCACCAGCAGGTCATAAGAGCCGGGAGCCTCCCGGTTCAACGTCAGCCGCGCATCACCCAGAACGGTGCGGATCGGACCGTCGGCGCAATCCGAGATGAAGGTGAACCACTTGGGATCGCGCGACAGGCGATCGACCATGGGATCGATCTCGAAGAAGCTCATCTGGTCCGAGGCGCGCTTGTAGGCCGCCATGGCGCCCGAGCCCTGTCCCACGATGCCGATCACGGCGCCTGGACCGCGCGCCTGGATCAGCTCCGCCGCCTGGCCCAGAGGCGTGGTCTGCGCATAGTACATGGTCGGGGCGCAGGCGAAATCAGGATTGCGCGCCTGGGCGCCGTGCAGGGTTGTGCCGTGCATCAGCACATGAATGTCGCCTCCCATCTTGGGATCGGCCGTGGCCGCCACGCGCATGACGCCGAAGAAGCTGCGTTCGGTCAGGCTCCAGTCATAGCCGCGCCCGATGTAATGGGCCGAGAGGGTCATGGCGGCGACGACGGCCGTGAACATCAACGCTCGGTCCCGGATCAGGAAGGCGCAAAGCGCGGCGACGCCCAGGATGATCTGAGCCGTTGTGGTCAGGCCGAAATCGCTGAAGGCCGCTCTCAGCGGCGGATCGTAACGCAGCATCTCGAACAGCAGGGGCACGAAGGCGGCGAGCATCAGTCCCGCTGTCATCAGCCAGACTGTCCGTTTGGTCGGGCGGTCGCCGAGCCAGGGCCGAGCCAGGCACACCAGCACCATGACCAGCGGATACTCCAGCACCGTCTCGAACACGACCGGCGCGATCAGGGCGGTGAAGGCGCCGCCCAGGACGCCGCCCAGCGACAGCAGAAGGTAGAATTCCGTCAGCCGGTCCGGGGCTGGGCGCCGGGCCGCCATCTGCTGGTGGCACATCAGGGCGGTGAAGAAGAAGCCCAGCAGATGCAGCCCCAGCAGGGTCAGCCATTGGCCGGTCGTCATGCCGACCAGGGCGGCGATCATGACGGTGAAGGTCGCCTGGGCCAGCAAGGTGATGGACAGGGGAATCCAGGGCTTGGCCTGAAAGGCGATGACGAAGGTCAGAAGATAGAGCGCCAGGGGCGCCACCCAGAGGAAGGGCGCAGAGGCCACGTCGGTTGAAAGATGAGTCGTGACGCCCAGCATCAGGCTGGACGGCGCCGCCGCCAGCAGCACCAGCACCGCCTTGCGACGCCAGGGAATGGGCGGGCTGCGCTCCTTGGTCGGACGGGCCTGAACGACGCCGCCGGTGCGCGGCATGAGCGTCAGCAGCCCCACCAGAATGGCGGCGAAGACGCCATAGCCGACCGTCCAGCCCCATCTTTGCCCTGACAGCGAGGCGAGCGGCTCGATCAGGGCCGGATAGGCCAGAAGCGCCAGAAAGCTGCCCAGGTTGGAGGCGGCGTAGAGGACATAGGGGTTGGCCCCGTCGGGCCGCCCTGCGCGGACTCGCGCATACCAGGCCTGCAGCAGGGGCGCCGTGGCCGACAGCACGGCGAAAGGCGCGCCGACGGACAACGCCAGGGCGCCGAGCAGCCAGCCGATGGGAGCGGACGGGTCGGGATCGCCCAGCGCCTGGGTGATGCTCAGGGGCAGAAACAGGGCGGCGGCCGCCAGCAGGATCAGATGAACCGTCGCCTGGAGCCGGATCGAGGGGATGCGTTGCAGCAGGTGCGCGTAGAGATAGCCCGCCAGCAAGGCCGCCTGGAAGAAGACCATGGCGGTGTTCCACACCGATGGCGAGCCGCCCAGCAGGGGCAGCACCAGTTTCGTCGTCATCGGCTGGACGACGAAAACCAGACTGGCCGAGGTGAAGACGGCGACGGCGAAGGCCGCAGGTGTTATCGCATCGATCCTGCGATGCGCCGGAGACAGGATATGTTCGGTCATTCGCAGCTTTCGGCGTCGGGCGGCTGATTCCGTTCGACGAGGCTATGACGACTCGAGGATGGAGCGAATTCCCATGTTGCCGCAGGACATCGAGGCGACCGCCCAGACCGTGATCCGCCGGGCGGAAGGGGCAGGCCTGCTGATCGCCACGGCCGAGAGCTGCACCGGCGGCCTGGTCTCGGGCGCGCTGACGGCGATCGCCGGCTCCTCGGCCGTGCTGGATCGCGGCTTTGTCACCTACAGCAATGAAGCGAAGGTCGAGATGCTGGGCGTGCCGGAAGAGGTGCTGGAGCGCTTCGGGGCCGTGTCCGAGTCGACGGCGCGCGCCATGGCCGAAGGCGCGGCGGCGCGCTCGCGGGCTTCCATCACGGTCTCGGTGACGGGGATCGCCGGACCGGGCGGGGGATCGCCGCAGAAACCGGTGGGCCTGGTGCATTTCGCGGCCCACGGCCCGGACGGGCGCACGGCGCATGTCGAGAAACGCTTTGGCGACATCGGGCGTGACGCGGTCCGGCTGGAAAGCGTGCGGACCGCTCTGGGTCTCCTGCTGGACGCCATTCCGGCATGAGCGTGATCACGACCACCGTTGATGCGCGCGGCCACAAATGCCCGGTTCCCAGCCTGCGCCTGCGCAAGGCGCTGGAGGGCCAGGCGCCGGGCTCCCGACTGATGCTGCTGGCCACGGACGCCATGGCGCGGATCGACGTGCCCTTCCTGATGCAGGAACTGGGCGGCCGCGTGGTTCAGATCGACGAGGCGGACGGCGTCCTGAGCTTTACTGTCGAGACTGGCGCCGCTCGGACAGGTTGACGACGGTGTCGGGCAGGGCGAGCGGCTCGGGCGGGGTTGCGTTCCTTTCCCACTCGATCTCGAGCTCCGTGGCGAAGGCGCCGCCGTAGAAGACGGCGTTGACGTTCCACGACAGCCAGATCAGCAGCACCACCACGGCGCCGACCGAGCCGTAGGTCGCGCCCAGGTGGACGATCTGCTCGACATAGATGGTGCACAGCCACGAGAAGAAGCTGGACATGACCGTGGCGACCAGACCGCCGATGATCGCCGCCTTCCACGCGACGCGCTTGGCGTGCGCCATGGCGTAGCGATACAGCATGGTCAGCCCCAGCCACAGGCCGAGCGCGGGCCAAACGCCGTCCAGAGGCAAGGCCAGCCAACCGGCCGGCTGATCCACATAGGCGTGCTCCATCAGGCGCGAGGTCACGACGGCGCCGGATACGATGGTGAACAGCACGAAGGCCGCCAGGGCGACCAGGAAGGCCAGCATGTTGAACTTGAAGAAGCCGAGCGGGTTCGTCTCGTCATGAATCAGGTTCAGTCCGGCCAGCAAGGCCTTGAACCCCCGATGCGCCGCATAGGCGCCGATCACCAGGGCGATGGCGCTCTGGGCCGAGACCGTGCGCGCCGAGGCGTTCGCCAAACGGTCGATCTCGTTCAGGAACAGGGTGCGCGCCGCCGAGGGAATGACGTCAGCCAGGGCGGCGGCCTGCTCGCTGACCTGACCGATGGTCAGGACCGCCTTGTAGAAGCCGATCAGGATGGCGATGGCCGGGAAGAGCGCCAGCAGGGCGAAGAAGGACACGCCGCCCGTATAGAGCATGACATCGCGTCCCCAACTGCGGCTGAAGGCCCGGGTCGTCAGGCGCAGCCAGAGTCGGGGTTGGGCCGTGATCGGCGTGGAAAAGGTCAATCCGCAGTCTCGATCGTCAAAGAAGGGGGCGGATTAACCCCATTCGCCATGCAGTGAGAAGTCCCAATGTCGTCATTGGATGATCGACCTTGCCCATTGCGGGCCTCGTCGGCGCCGGTATCATGGCGGCGTCTGGCGCGGTCGCGGGGGCGAACCGGCCAGGCCAAGGAGACAATGTTTGGAATCTGATCCGCGCGTTCTGGTCGTCGCCGACGCCGACGATCAGCTGGGCTCCCTCTGCGAGGACATGGACCGATTGGGCTGGCGCACTGTCACCGCGCGCTCGCTCGACGCTGCGCTTCTGGCGGTGTCGGACCTGCCCGTCGACGCGGCCGTGGTCCAGCTGGGAAGCGTCCCCGAAAGCGGCCTGGAGCAACTGCGCCGCGCCGCCGCTCCGCGCTATCTGTCGATCCTGGGCCTGGGCGCCGCCTCGGAGGACGTGGCGGACGCGTGCGACCTCGTGGTCTCAACAGATCCTCATCCGTTGCAGATGGCGTTGCGACTGGAGCAGATGACGCGGGCCGCCGTGGCCGAAGAAGAGTTCATGCTGCGCCGGGCCACCTTTGCGGCGCACGGAGTCGATCTGCCGGAACCGGCCATGAACGACAGGCCGATGCAGGTTCTGACCGCGGGGGCGGCCGACCGCCGCTTTCTGGCCTTGTCGAACGCCCTGGCGGCGGCCGGCGCCGAGGCGGTGGCGGCGCCGACCCCCTATACGGCCTTTGATTATCTCCACGAGAGGGCCTTTGACGCCGCCGTGCTCTGGGGCGATCGGGACCATGCCCCAGCGCTGTCGATCGCAGCCGGTATGCGCCGTAACACGCGTCTCTATCACATCCCCCTGACCCTCTATCTGCGAGATGAGGGCGAGCCAGACCTGATCGACCTGTTCGAAAGAGGCTTTGCAGACGTCGCCGCCGCCGAGACCTCGGAAGAGGAGGCCGCCGAGCGGGTGCTGGCCCTGGCGCGCAATCATCGCCGGCGGCAGGGGTTGAGGCGCGCCCTGGACGCCATACGCGGGTCTGACTTGATGGACCCGGAGACCGGTCTGTTCAGCCGCGACCTGTTCGCCGCGCATCTGGCCCGGATCGCCAAGGGCGCGGGCGTGCGAAATCGTCGCCTGTCGGTCTGCGTCCTGCGCGTGCCGGACAATGAGACGATGGCGGCCGTGCGGAAGGGCGGTTGGCTGGAGCGGGCCATGCCTCAGATCGGCGCCATGGTTTCGCGACTGGTGCGCGTGGAGGATACGGCCGCACGCCTGTCATCGGAGACGTTCGCCCTGGCCCTACCGGCGACCGACCATGCGGCGGCGCGCCTGACGGCGGAGCGGATCGCGGCGGTGATCGCCTGCACAGCCTTTGACGCGGGGACGAACCGCTCGCCCTTCGTGGTCGAACTGGACGTCGGCGTGGCCGAGATGACGCCGGGCGAGTCGCCGGCGGCCTTGCTGGAGCGCGCTTCGATCCAGGTCCTGGCGGCCTAGGCGTCCGTCTCGTCTTCGAGCTTGTGGCCGTCCAGCATGGCGGAAGCGCGTTCGCGTTCAGCCTTGGTCGCGTCGCGTTCCGCGCGTGTGCGGCCGAAGGTCAGGCGGTTGGCTTCGGCCGTGCGCTTGGCCGCGGCCTTGTCGCGGGCCTTGCGCGCCTTGTTCAGGTTGACGATCTCGCCCATCAGACATGCCCGTCCGGGCTGTCCTTGGCCCAGGCGCGCTTCAGCGCCGGACGGGCGCCGATGCGCTGGACATAGGCGTCATAGGGCTCGCCCGCAGGCATGGCGGCGCGGAACCATTGCAGCAGGCTGCCGAACAGAATGTCGAGGGCGGAGAAGTCGCCCAGGATAAAGCCGCCGTCCTGGATCGCCGTACGCCAGCGCCGGTCCAGTTCGGCATAGGCGGCCTGCTGCGTCTGGCTCCAGCCGTCGGGAGGGCCGGACGTGAGCACGGTCTCAAGCACGTTGTTGTAAAGGCCCAGCCACGACAGATACTCGGCCCGGCGCGGATCGGCCGGTCCCGGCGCCAGGCCTGCCTCGGGGTGGCGATCCGTCAGGAACAGGAAGATCAGCACCGATTCGATCAGCACCTGACCGTCGACCTCGAGCGCCGGAGCCTGTTTCAGCGGATGCGGATTGGCGGGGTCGGTTCGTCCCTGGCCGTCGCGTCGCAGGATGTCGACGTAATGGACGCGGTAGTCGGCGCCCAGCTCTTCCAGCAGCCACAGAAGACGCGTCGAGCGGGATTGCGGCGCGTGGTGGACGATCATCGACATTGTGAACTCCGTGGACGGCCTTGCGATGAACTCATGACCGGCGGGCTCGTTCTCATGAGGTCCCGCACAGCCATGGAGAAGACCATGATAAACGCCTCGATGATCAAGGAACATCAGGAAGTCGTCGGTTCCGACGGCGCCCACGTCGGCCGTGTCGATCACGTGATGGGCGACCAGATCGAGCTCGCCAAGCTGGACCTGGGTTCAGGCCTCAAGCACCACATGATTCCGGTCAGCTGGGTGTCTCGCGTGGACGAACATGTCCATTTGAGCCTGAGCAAGGACGAAGCCAAGGCGCGCTGGACCGAGAAGCACTAGCTTCGCCTTACCGCGATTTCATCCCAGGCCCCGCTGCAATCAGCGGGGCCTTTCGCCATATGAAGGGAAGAGCAACGCAAAGGGGCGATTGATTTGATCCGACTGATCCTGAACCTGCTGTGGTTCTTCCTGGGCGGCTTCGCCTCAGGTTTGGCCTGGTTGTTCGGCGGGCTGCTGCTGGCGCTGACCGTAGTCGGCCTGCCGTGGGCTTTTTCGGCGTGGCGGATCGCCAGCTATTCCTTCTGGCCGTTCGGGCGCGAGATCGTCTGGCGCGACCCGAACCCGGCCGATCTGGGCGCAGGCTGCCTGGGTGTCGGGCTGAACGTGGTCTGGCTGGTGCTGGCGGGCTGGTACATCGCGCTGGCGCATATCCTGATCGCCGTACCGCAGTTCGTCAGCCTGATCGGCATTCCCTTCGCGTTGAAGAATGTCGAACTGGCCAAACTGTCGCTGGCGCCGGTGGGTCGGACCATCCGGGACAAGGGCTGAGCATGAAAAACGCCGGCCGGGACGAACCCGGCCGGCGTCTTCACGTCTGATGATAAGCGCGGCTTACTGCGGTGCGATCATCTTTTCGGGACGGACGTATTCGTCGAACTCGGCGTCGGTCAGATAACCGCCGCCGACGGCTTCCTGGCGCAGGGTCGTGCCGTTCTTGTGCGCCGTCTTGGCGATCTTGGCGCAGGTGTCATAGCCCAGCTTGGCGTTCAGGGCGGTGACCAGCATCAGGCTGTTTTCCAGGCCGTGCTTGATGTTGTCCTCGCGCGGCTCGATGCCGACGACGCAGTTGTCGGTGAAGCTGATGGCCGCGTCGGCGACCAGACGGACCGATTGCAGGAAGTTGTAGGCCATCACCGGGTTGTAGACGTTCAGTTCGAAGTGGCCCTGCGAGCCGGCGAACGACAGGGCGGCGTTGTTGCCGAAAACCTGGACGCAGACCTGAGTCAGGGCTTCGCTCTGGGTCGGGTTGACCTTGCCCGGCATGATGGACGAACCGGGCTCGTTTTCCGGCAGCGACAGTTCGCCCAGACCGGCACGAGGGCCTGAGCCCAGGAAGCGGATGTCGTTGGCGATCTTGAACAGCGACGCGGCGACGGTGTTGATCGCGCCGTGGGTGAAGACCATGGCGTCGTGGGCGGCTAGGGCCTCGAACTTGTTCGGCGCCGTGGTGAAGGGCAGGCCGGTGATGCCCGCGATCTGGGCCGCGACCTTTTCAGCGAAGCCGATCGGGGCGTTCAGGCCGGTGCCGACGGCGGTGCCGCCCTGGGCCAGTTCCATCAGGCGCGGCAGGGTCAGCTCGATACGCTCGATGCCCATGGCGACCTGGTGAGCATAACCGCCGAACTCCTGGCCCAGCGTCAGGGGCGTGGCGTCCTGGGTGTGGGTGCGGCCGATCTTGATGATGTGTGCCCAGGCCTTGGCCTTGGCGTCCAGCGCAGCGTGCAGGTGCTTCAGCGCCGGGATCAGGTCGTTGACCACCTGCTCGGCGCAGGCGACGTGCATGGCCGTCGGATAGGTGTCGTTCGACGACTGGCTCATGTTGACGTGGTCGTTCGGGTGGACCGGCTTCTTGGAGCCCATCTCGCCGCCCAGCATCTCGATGGCGCGGTTCGAGATGACCTCATTGGCGTTCATGTTCGACTGGGTGCCCGAACCGGTCTGCCAGACGACCAGCGGGAAGTGGTCGTTCAGCTTGCCCTCGATCACTTCATTGGCGGCGGCGATGATGGCGTCGGCCAGCTTGGGGTCCAGCTTGCCCAGGTCGCGGTTGGTCTCGGCGGCGGCGCGCTTGACGATGCCCAGGGCGCGCACGACCGGCAGGGGCTGCTTCTCCCAGCCGATCTTGAAGTTTCCGAGCGAGCGTTGAGCTTGCGCGCCCCAATAGCGATCAGCGGCGACCTCGATGGGGCCGAAGGTGTCGGTTTCGATACGAACTTTGCTCATGTGCGCGGGACTCGTCTCTCAGGCGTGGCGGGAAGATGCCGGGCGGTGTAGCACGCAGGCGCGGCGGAGCAAGGCGAGCCGCTGATCACGAAAGGCGGACGGCGCGTGGACGGCTGGATCGGAATCGGAAAGGTCAGGGCGCGGGAGCAGGGCGAGGCGGTCGAGATCACCATCGACGGTCTGACCACCCAGGCCAAATACTACAAGCCGCTGGTCTATGAGTTCATGCGCAAGGAATGGACGTCGCGACCATCGTGGGGCGACTACGTCGTCGAGATCGTGATGGAGCACGTCGGCGATCCGCCGTGGATGGACCTGGACAACCTGGCCAAGGCCCTGCTGGACGCCATCAAGGGCTATCTGTTCCACGACGACAGCCAGGTCGCCCGTCTGTTGGTCGAGCGCCGCGAGGGCGAGCGCGAGAGGATCACTATTCGCGTATTTCCCAGAGGGTGACGAAAATAGGGGCCGCGCTGGGCGCGACCCCTATCTGGGAACTCGGATCAGATGAGACGGATCAGCTCTCTGCGTTCGAAATCATCGTCTGGACGTCCTTCGGCTTGGCGATGTTCGAGCCGGGGGTCTTGTAGGTCGTCAGCTTGCCGCCTTCCCACAGGCCGACTTCCAGCGCCTTGGCCGCCGGGTCGATCAGCAGATAGGCCGCGTTGACGCCGCCCTCATGCTGTTTGTTGCCCGAGGTGAACAGGACCGCGCCGTCTTTCTGGAGCGGCGCCTGGGTCTGCATGTTGGCGGCCAGGACGTCGAATTTGGCGCCCAGCAGCGTCTTCAGGTCGGCTGTGATCGCGCTGTCTTCCAGCAGTTTGGTCTCGTTCGGATATTTTCCGACCTGGGCGTTCAGGGCGCTCCAGTCCGATACGGCGGCGTCGGTCGGCGCGGGGGCGATTTCGACCGGGGCGGCGGGCGTCTCGGCGGGCGGCGTCGCTTCCGGCTGGTTGCAGGCGGCCAGCGTCAGAGCGGCTACGGCGACGGATATGAGAGACAGGCGCATCACAACGACCTCGCTTGGATAGGGGAGGTCACGGCAATGCTTGCCCGCCGACAAAGGTTGCGCCTCCTCAAACGAGGCGGCGTTATTTTTTGCGGAATTGATCCAGGGACACGACCTTCGGCCCATCGTCGTCCGAGGGCGGAGGCGGGGCGGCGTCCGGGTCCCGCGCGGGCGGCGACAGGGGCGCGATCTCGGCCTCGACGATTTCCGGTTCGTCGAACTGCAGCAGGAACTGCACGCTGGGGTCGTAGAAGCGGACCACGGCGCTATAGGGAACGGTCAGCACCTTGGGCGCGCCGCCGAACTTCAGCATCACCGAGAACAGATCGGGCTCGACCGCCAGATCCCAATACTGGTGCTGCAACACCACCGTCATCTCGTCCGGGTATTTGGCTAGGACGTCCGGCGGAACGCTGACGCCGGCCCCGCGGGTCTTGAAGGTGATGTAGAAGTGGTGGGCGCCGGGAATGCCCTCAGGCTCGGCCGCGCGCTCCAGCGCAAGGCGGATCACGCCGCGCAGGGCGTCCTGGGCGAGTTGCTCGTAATGCATCTCGTCGACAGGGGGAGTTTGATCCGTCATCGGCGCCTCAGAAAAGGGGAACACGCGACTGTTACCCGTCCAGGGCGAGCGACGGAAGACACAAGAGTCGCCGTCGGCACAGGAATTTCGATGTCGGGATGAAGCGCCGGGATTCTGTTGCCAGGCTCCCGACAGGCCCCGCCTAAGGATCTGAACCCCTAGGAGTTTAAGTTCGAAATCAACCGAACCGCATTACGCGGCGAGGCGGACTTCTCCAGCGAAGTTATCGTTCGCAGTTAGATAATGGCCCGATACGGTGGGCCAGGACGAGCGAAAGCAATCCTCTTTACACGTCCGTCGATGCTAGTCGGCCCCATGCTGCCTCCGCCGATAACGCGGGGAAGAAGTTGGTGGAGCCGCCGGGAATCGCACCCGGGTCCGGTCCGCTTATTACAGGCGCGTTTATCGCCATAGCTCGGGCGAACCCGAGCAGGTTCAATATAGGTCCTTGCGAGCGCCTGTCCAAGAGGGAAGTCGGCGCCGGGAATGATTGACACCGGTGGACAAGATCGGGAGCATGAACCGGAGGGGAGATGCGGTATGGGCGATATCACGCGCAGACGACTGGGGCTGGGGCTTGGCGCCGCCGGGGTCGGCGGCGGCCTGGCGGCTGTAACCGCCGCTAAGGCGGAGCCCCAGACGGAAGGCTCGGCCGTTGTCCGCTCAGGCTTCATCTATGAGCAGGCGCCCTATCCGCAATGCCACGCCTCAACCATTGCGGAGACGTCCGACGGCGTCATGGCGGCTGCCTGGTTTGGAGGCACGCATGAGAAGCATCCGGATGTCTGCATCTGGTTCGCTCGCCTTGAAGGAGGGCGCTGGACCGAGGGCGCTCGCGTGGCGGACGGCGTGCAGGACGACGGGACGCGTCACCCCACTTGGAACCCCGTCCTGTTTCAGCCGCCGCAGGGCGACCTGATCCTATTCTACAAGGTCGGACCCGATCCGTTTTCCTGGTGGGGCATGGTCATCACGTCGCCGGATGGCGGGCGCACATGGTCGCCGCCGCGCAGGTTGCCGGAGGGCGTTCTCGGGCCGATCAAGAACAAGCCGATCATTCTGGCGGATGGAACCTGGCTTTCACCGTCCAGCACTGAGGCGGGCGAAGGCATGGGCTCGGCGTCCGGGGCGGATTGGCGACTCCATTTTGAAATCAGCACGGATCAGGGGCGCAGCTGGGCTTTGACCGACCCGGTCTCGTCGCCCCTGAATATCGACGCCATCCAGCCCAGCGTCCTGGTCCATCCAAACGGCGCGCTGCAGGCCGTGGCGCGTGCGCGTCAGGGAGCCTTGGCGGCCAGCTGGTCGCATGATGGCGGGCGGACATGGAGCCCCATCGGCGCGGTCGATCTGCCCAACCCCAATTCGGGTACGGACGCTTCCACCCTGGCGGATGGACGCCACGTGATCATCTATAACCACGCCGCCCATGACCCGGATCGGCCGGGGAGAGGCCCGCGCTATCCCCTCAATGTCGGGCTCTCGGAAGACGGTCTATCGTGGCGAAAGATCTTGACGCTGGAAACCCAGCCCTTGCCGCATGGCTATGCCTACCCGGCGGTGTTTCAGGCGTCGGACGGGCTGATCCATGTCACCTATACCCATGATCGGACCCGAATCCGGCATGTGGTCCTGGACCCGTTACAGCTGACCTAGGTCAGGCGCCGCCAACCGGGAGTCTGGTTGCGGAACCAGGTCAACTGGCGCTTGGCGTAGTTGCGGGTGGACTGCTTCACGGCCGTCACCGCGTCGTCCAGCGATAGCTCCCCCGTCAGATGCGCCGCCAGTTCGCGCACGCCGACGGCCTTCATGGCGGGCAAGCCAGGGTCCAGTTTGCGGGCGGTTAGGGCGTGAACCTCGTCCAGCGCGCCATGCGCCACCATCGCATCCACCCGCATGTCGCAGGAAGCGTACAGCCGGTCGCGGGGCGGCTCCACCACGACGGCATCGTAGCTGCCTGGGGGAAGCAGCGGCTGTGTCTCTTCTTTCCAGGCGCTGAGCGCGCGGCCGCTGGCGCGATGCACGCTCAGCGCCCGGACGAGGCGTTGTCTGTCGCCGGGAAAGATCGCAGCTTCAGCGGCGGGGTCGATCTCGACCAACCGGCGGCGGAAGGGGGCCTCGCCCTCGGAGTCGAACTCGGCCTGAATGGCGTTGCGGATCTCGATCGGGACCGGCGGAATTTCGGCCAACCCCCTGGTCAGAGCGTTGAAGTAGAGGCCCGTGCCCCCAACCAGCAGGGCGGAGCGACCCTGAGCCGCCAGTTCGGCCAGCACGTCGATGACCGCCCGGCTCCAACGACCGACGGACCAAGCGTCAGCGGCGTCGGCGACGCCATAGAGGCGGTGCGGGATTTCAGCCTCGTCTTCTATCGAAGGTCGGGCGCTCAGCACGCGCAGGTCGGCGTAGAGTTGCTGGCTGTCGGCGTTGATGATGACGGCGTTCGTTTCGCGCGCGCTCTCCATCGCCAGGCGCGACTTGCCCGAAGCGGTGGGGCCGGCGATCAGGGTGACGAGAGGCTGGGACAAAGGATCAACTCGCGAACGGACGCTTAGGGCGATAGAACGCCCGTCATCGGTCCGGCAAGTCCGTCGGGCCATGAAGGAGTCTCCATCGTGACCGACCGCGCCGCCGTCCTCGCCGCACTCGACGCCGTGACCGATCCGAAATCGGGTCAGGGACTGGCGGCCGCCGGGCTGGTGCAGGGACTGGTCGTGGCTGAAGGCCGCGCGGGCTTCGTACTCGAGGTTCCGGCGAAGGAGACAGCGCTCTACGCCCCTGTCCGTGACGCGGCAGAGGCGGTGCTGAAGGCCCTGCCGGGCGTGGAGCGGGTGTCCGTCGTCCTGACCGCCGAGGCCGTGGCTGCGCCGACCCGCCGCACGGCGGGTCTGTCGAAGGCCGCGACCGATCAGGGGCGGCCCAAGGCGCCGGTCCCGACCGATCGCCCCGCCCATGTGAAGCGCGTCCTGGCCGTGGCCAGCGGCAAGGGCGGCGTCGGCAAGTCGACGGTCTCCGTCAATCTGGCGGCGGCCCTGGCGGCTCGTGGTCTGTCGGTCGGCGTGCTGGATGCGGATGTCTATGGGCCGTCGCTGCCGACGATGCTGGGGATCTCGGGGCAGCCCGCCTATGAAGACGGCGCCATGGTTCCGCATGTGGCGCATGGATTGAAGGCCATGTCCGTCGGCCTGTTGACCAAGGCCGAGGACGCCATGATCTGGCGTGGGCCGATGGCGTCTCAGGCCATCAATCAGATGCTGACCCAGACGCGTTGGGGGACGGAAGAGGAGCCGCTGGACGTTCTGGTCGTCGACCTGCCGCCCGGCACCGGCGACGTGCAACTCACGTTGATCCAGAAGACGCCGCTGGATGGGGCTGTAATTGTTTCGACGCCGCAGGAAGTCGCTCTGGCGGACGCGCGCCGCGCGCACGCCTTGTTCGCCAAGGTCGACGTGCCGACTCTGGGTTTGATCGAGAACATGAGCGGCGAGGTGTTTGGAACCAGCGGCGTCCAGGCTGAGGCCGAGCGTCTTGGCGCGCCCTATCTGGGCGACCTCCCGCTAGACGGGGCGTTGCGTCGCGCGGGCGACGCGGGGCGGCCTTTGGTCGCCGTTGACCCGCAGCACCCGGCGTCCGAGCGTTTCCATCACATCGCCGCGCAGGTCGCCGCGGCGTTGGGCCTCTGAGGGAGGGCGTCATGGCTGAACAGGAAAAGTCCGTCATCGTCTGCGGCATCGACGGCAGCGCGCATGCTGAAACGGCGGTGCGCCAGGCGGCGCGACTGGCCAGGGCGAATGACGCCAGGCTGGCCCTGGTGGCGGTCAATCCGCTCAGTTCGGCCAGCGGCCATCCCGACATCCGGGCCTGGAAGGCCGAGGAACAGGACGCCATCCTGGTGCGCGCGATGGCCGAGGCGCGGCGTCACTGCAAGGCGGTTGAAGCGGTGACGACGGAAGGCCACGACGTCGCTGACGCCCTGATCGCGGCGGCGGGCGCTCTGGGCGCGGACCACATCGTCGTGGGTACGGGAGACCGCAAGGGTCTGGTCAACTGGCTGATGGGCTCGACGGCCAAGGCCGTAGCCGCCCGCGCGCCCGTCAGCGTGACAATCGCCCGCTAGGCGGGTTCGACCACCACGGCGGTGCCGTACGCCAGAACCTCGGTCACGCCGGGCATGATCTCGTTGGCGTCATAGCGCATGGCCAGGATGGCGTTGGCGCCCATCTCGCGCGCATGGGCGATCAGGTCGTCATAGGCTTCCTGACGCGCGGCCTCGGCCAGTTTGACATAGGCGCCGACCTTGCCGCCGATCATCGACTGCACCCCGCCGATGGCGTCGGAGATGACGTTGCGCGAACGCACGGTGATGCCGCGCACCACGCCCAGTTGGCGCACGATACGATAACCGGCCAGGTCGTTGGTGGTCGCGACGATCATGGAAATCTCCTCGGCTCAGCGGCGGTCCAGAACGGTGAAGGCGAAGGCGTGGTCATCCTTCTCGCCCGCTTCGTGCGGTTCGAACGTCGTGCGGACGAAGGCGGTTTCGTCGAAGGTCGGGAAGACGGCGTCGCCTTGCGGTTCGGCTTCGACCTCCGTGATGTACAGGCGACGGGCGCGGGGCAGGGCGGCGGCGAAGATCGCCGTGCCGCCGATGACGCAAACCTCGTCGACGCCATCCTCTGCGGCCTGTTCGCGGGCGATGGAAAGCGCCTCGTCCAGGTTGGAACAGACCACCGCGCCCTTGGCCAGGCCTGACTCGGCGTAGGATTCATCCTTGGTCAGGATGATGTTCAAACGGCCAGGCAGGGGTTTCAGCGGCAGGCTTTCCCAGGTCTTGCGACCCATGATGCAGGGTTTGCCGATGGTGACGGCCTTGAAGCGTTGCAGGTCCGAGCGCAGCCGCCAGGGCAGGTCGCCGTCCCGACCGATGACGCCGTTCCTGGCGCGGGCGACGACGAGGGCGATGGTGGGAACAGCCAAGCTGATTGTCCGTTGTTGCGGGAACTTCACCTTCAAATGCCCTCGGAGCCCCGTGTGAACAAGTACGCCAAGCCCCTGATCGTCGGATTCATCGTCCTGCTGGTCGTTTCCTTTGTCGTCGGCTTCCTGGGCGGAGCGGTTGGGGCCGATCTGGGGGTGTTGCCGATGATGGCGGGCCTGTTCGCGGGCGCCTTCACGGCCTACATCATGGCCAACCTTGCTGGTAACCGGGCCGGCGTCGCCGCATCCGACGCTGAGCGCGCCGAGATCGCCAGCCTGACGCCGCCATCGGGCAAGGCTCTGGTCATCGTCTATCGCGAAGGGTTCGTGGCTATGGCGGCGGGTATGAACCTGGCGCTGGACCGCCGGGAGTTCGCCCAGATCAAGGGCGGCAAGTTCACCGCTATTGCGGTGGATCCGGGCGAGCATGAATTGTCGGCCGGCTTCGGCGGTCTGGCGGGGCCGCAGAACAACGCTGCGACCGTCAGCTTCGTGGCGCGTGAAGGCATGGTCTTCGCCTATCGGGCCACGGTGTCTATGGGCGCGGTCAAGAACAGCGTGGTGCTCGTGCCCGCGCCCGAAGACAAGGATGCGCTCCGCGCCCGGCTGGCGCGGATGCCGATGACGGCGCCGGACAGCGCCGTCTCGACCTGATCAGGCGTCCGGCTCGAGCAGTTTCAAGCGGAAGAACAAGCCGCCGATCACGGCGCCGATCGCGGGTGCGAGGAAAAAGACCCAGACTTGGCTCAGCGCCTGTCCGCCCGCCAGCAGCGCGGGGCCGAAGCTGCGGGCCGGGTTGACCGACACGCCCGTCACCTGGATGCCGACGATGTGGATGACCGCCAGGGTGATGCCGATGGCCACGCCCGCGAAGGCGCCGTGACCCTTGGCCCCGGTCACGCCCAGGATGGCGATCAGGAAGATGGCGGTCGCCACGATCTCGAACGTCAACGCCGCCTGCAGGCCGTATCCGCCCGGCGATCCCGCATCGAAGCCGTTCTGGCCCAGATTGGCGAAACCCGTCTTGGCGATCGCGCCCAGAATGGCCGCGGCGATGATCGCGCCGATGAATTGGGCGATCCAATAGAGGATCATGTCTTTCGCGCTCATCCGCCCCGCGGCGAAGACGCCCAGGCTGACGGCCGGGTTAATGTGACACCCTGAGATGGGGCCTATGCCGTAGGCCATGGCGATGAGGGCGAAGCCGAAGGCCAGGGCGATGCCCAACTGCCCCACGTGATCGAATCCGCCCAGCACGGCTGCGCCGCACCCGAAAAGCACAAGAACAAGCGTGCCGACCAGTTCGGCGGCGAACTTCTTGACCATGGAACCCTCCCGTTTCCTGTCACCGCTTCGAAGCGGATCGACGGAGGGTGCGCTCGAATCGACAGGTTCGCCAGTCGCCGTTACTCGAGTTTACGTTTCGGCCTTCAGCCAGCGCAGCCACTTGCGCTCCATCGCAGCGTTCAGGTCCACGCCGGCCCGGTCGCAATAGATCAGCAGCATGCCCAGGACGTCCGCCGCCTCATCGGCCAGAGCCTGGGCGTCGGCGGCGCCGCGTGCGCGGGAGGTCAGGCGCAGGTGCTCGGCGGTCAGTTCGCCCAGTTCCTCCTGCAACTTCAGCAAGGCCCAGTCGCGGTCACGGTCGATGGCGTGCTCACGCGCATAGATGTCGGAGATGCGGAGGACGTCCGCCTGAAGTTCGGAGAGTTTCATGAAGAGGCGTCGCGTCAGACCGCGACGGCGGCCTTGATGTGCGGCCAGGATTGATAATCGTTCACCACGAAATCGGACAGCTCGAAGCCGAACAGATCGTCCTTGTCCGCCACCGTCAGGGTGGGCAGGGGCAGGGGGGCGCGGCTCAGTTGCAGCTCGGCCTGCTCCAGGTGGTTCAGATACAGGTGGGCGTCGCCGAAGGTGTGGACGAAGTCGCCCGGCTCCAGCCCCACGACCCTGGCCAGCATGTGCGTGAGCAGGGCGTAGGAGGCGATGTTGAAGGGCACGCCCAGGAAGACGTCCGCCGAGCGCTGATATAGCTGGCAGCTCAGCTTTCCATCGGCGACGAAGAACTGGAACAGACAATGGCAGGGCGGCAGGGCCATGTCGTCGACATCGGCCGGATTCCAGGCGCTGACGATGTGGCGGCGGCTGTTGGGGTTGGTTTTCAGGCCGTGGACCAACTTCTGGATCTGGTCGATGCTCGCGCCGTTTGGGGCGGCCCAGGAGCGCCACTGCTTGCCGTAGACGGGGCCCAGATCACCGTTCGTATCGGCCCATTCATCCCAGATGCTGACGCCGTTGTCCTTCAGCCAGGCGATGTTGGTCTCGCCGCGCAGGAACCACAGCAGCTCGATGAAGATCGATCGCGTGTGCAGTTTCTTCGTCGTCAGCAGGGGGAAGCCCTTGGACAGGTCGAAGCGCATCTGACGGCCGAAGACGCCCAGCGTTCCCGTGCCGGTGCGGTCGTCGCGTCGCACGCCGTTGTCGAGGATATCCCGCAACAGATTCAGATACTGCCATTCGGGATGATCGGCGGGGACGGCCGCCGTGCGGGCTTCAAGATCGGCGAGGGCGACGGCGGCGTTCATGAGAAGAGGATGCCGCTGATTCGCCTCTCTGGGCAGTCGCCCGATTCGCTTGCTCACAGAAAAGTCCGACCTCGCGCATCCTTGCCACGTCGGAGGCGATGGCCAAAAAAGAAAAACGCCCGCCGAAAATCCCGGCGGGCGTCATTCCTAAGTAAGACTGTGAGGTTAGGTCAGCGGCCCGGAGCGAGCCGTTCGTTCTGGACCCAGCCGACGTTGTCGTTGTCGTCCATCACCTCCCACCAGGCGCCGTCGCGGTTGCCGGTCGGGTAGAGGCGTAGGCCCTCTGGCAGGGCCCGCACGACCGAGCCGCCGTTGGGCGTCGAGCGCAGGGTCGCCGCCTGCTGGACGGTATAGGTCTGGATCGGGGCCTCCTGGGCCGCCGAGCCGCCCTCCAGGCCGCCCATCTGGGTCACCATGTCAGTGTAGGCCTGGATGAACGACTGGGCCACGATGCGGCCGATCTCAGTGTTTTCATAGCTGCCGCCCCCCAGGGCGCCTGCGCCGAATCCGCCCGCGCCCAGGCCCCAGCTCATGTCGCGTTTGGAGGCGTAGCCTTCGGTGACCAGCTGGGTTTCCGAAGTGCGGACATTGGTCAGCGACAGGACGGTGTTGGCTTCCATGTTGCGCGTGCGCAGGCCGCCGACGATCGCGCCGGCGCGGCCGCCGAGCGCTGCGCCGGCCAGCCCCGCCAGGGCGTTGCCGCCGGAGTTGGCGTTCTGGCTGGCGATCTCGCCGACGAGGACGTAATCCGCCGCACGGACCTGGCCGCCGCCGACATTGGAGCCGCGCTGAAGGTCGCCGCCTGAAGCCAATTCGCGCTCGCGTTGGGCCACGCTCATGCCCGTGCCGCGATCGACCAGGGTGAAGCAGCCCGAACGCTGGATCACGACGCGCAGCAGGCTTTGCGGCGGCGACAATTGGAGTTCGCGCCAGTAATCGGACTGCCCGTCCGCGATGGTGATCGAGCCCAGGCTGGCGCTGCAGCGCGGAATCTGGGCCATTTGCGCGTCCTGGGTGCGCTGGGCTCCGCTGCGGCGGGCCTGGGCTTCGGCCGGCGCAGCGGCGGTGAGGGCGGTAGAGGCCGCCAGGGCGGCGACGGTCAGTGCAGCGAGTTTCATATAATCCCCCGTTCTTCGAGAACGGGCGGATATAGCCCAGCTTTGTGATCCTCCCAAGACGCCGCGCTGATCGACCTCAGCCCTTGAAGCCGTCGGAGCGCAGGAACTCGGCCTCGTCCTCGCTCGTGGGCCGGGCCAGGCAGGCGTTTCGGTGAGGAAAGCGGCCGAAGCGAGCGATGATGTCGCGATGGATGATGGCGAATCGGTAGGTCTCGGCCTCCGTTTCCGGGTTCAGCAGCGTCAACAACTGCTCCTGATCATCCAGCGTTTCGGAGTGCATCAGCGGCATCAGCATGAAGGCGCGCAGCTCCGGATTGATCTTGCGGTCGTGATCTTGCTGGATCGCTTCTTTTGAAAACCCGAGCGCCAGGGGATCGGTCGCGAACATATGGGCCGTGTCGCGAAATGCGTTTCGCGGCAGCTGGTCCAACAGGATGATCAAGGCCAAGGCGGCCTCAGGAGTCTCGATCCAATGATCCAGTTCGCGTCGTGCCGCGGCGTAGTGGCTGTCGCAGCAGCGGTCGGTGAAGGCGCGGTCGAAGGCAGCGTCCTTGGCGAACCATTTTCCAGGACCGGCGTCGGTCCAGAATTCGATGACTTCGGCGGGGGTGAGCAGTTGGGTCATGACCCAAGCCTAGCAGCGACACGTCAAAAAGCACGGACCGAGCCGTGTCGCCCATCTTCACAATGTAAGGAAAGATGGTCGGAGTGGCAGGATTCGAACCTGCGACCCCCGCGTCCCGAACGCGGTGCTCTACCAGACTGAGCCACACTCCGACTTTCGCAAATCATGCGACCCGTGGGCCGCCGTCTGCGTCGAGGAGGGGGCTTATAGCCATGCCGACCGCCCCCCGCAAGCGGGTAAATGAGCCTCCCGAAAAAAGTCTCGGGTCGATGAAAATTCTTTCGTTTTCAGGTGTTGCATCCCCCGAAACCTTGGCGTAGATGACCGCTCCTCGCCGCGACGCACTGCGGCGGTGGGAACGCCGGACCGCTGGGGAATGGTGTAATGGTAACACTACGGTTTTTGGTACCGTCATTCTAGGTTCGAGTCCTAGTTCCCCAGCCACCGTCCTGTAAGGGTTTGAGCGCTCCGGGCGCTCCCTTCAAGGCTCGAGTTTTACGCCGCATTTTACAGCTGCCTGTCTGTGAAGCCTCTGGGCGCGTGACGCCAGGAGATTGCCGCTCTTCGATTGAGGTCTAGTCTATGACCAGTGCGCCAAGCGTGACGTATGGCCTATGCCTGGGTTGAAGCAATTGCAGGGGTCCAGCGCTTTGAAATGCGCTTTCTGGTGTGTTCCCGCTTCGTAGAGGTGGCCCACATTGTGCTCGGCGGGGTACTTAGCGCCGCGTTGAGCCTGGAAAGCCAGCATGCGCTGTTCCAGGGCGTGGGGGTCTTGGCCCTTGGCGACGATGTAGTCCTGATGGAAGACGTGGCAAAGAAAATGCCCATAGTACATCCGGTGCAGAATGGGCGCGGCCAGATCGTTGGGTAAGGTCTCCATCCAGTCGCGGTCATTGCGCCTCAAGGCGATGTCCAGGGCGACGATGTCGGATACATGCTGATGGTGGATCGCCCGAAAACGGACGGCGGCGCCGGCTGCCGCAAAGCGGTGCAGAAAGGCCTTGGCGCTTTCATCATCTGAGCATTCAAATGCGGCGGCATCGTCGTCACCGAGGGCGTGGGCTAGGTATCGGCGTGCTTCTTCGACTCCCTTGCCGCAGACCTTGAGCATCAGATGATGTTCGTAGCGGGCGCGATAATCTTCCATTCGTTCAGGAAGGTGGTTGGGAAACCAGCTGCCGATGACTTGGGCAAGGCGATCGCTCAAGAACGACGGAGCCCAGGGCAGGCGGCCGCAGAGAGCATCGAGGCGCGCCTTGAACGCTGCGATGTGGCGGATGCTTCCGACGCCCAGAAGGCGGATCGCCAGGAAGGTGTCTTTTCCATAGGTTCGGGCGATGTCGTAGCAGTCGCGATGCATGTATTCCGCCGCGATGGGCAGGGTGCGAAAGCCGCTCAGAATGTCACGACGGATTCGGGTCAGCGTGTCGGGACTGTTGGCGCCGATGTAGAAGGTCCGGGCGCCAGATTGTTTGGGGAAGGTGTCCAGCCGAACGGCGAAGACCATGACCTTTCCAGCGCTTCCTGAAGCTTCGAAAAGGCGATCAGGATCTGCATTGTAGCGGGCGGGACTGTCCGCTTCGATGTCGCGCACCCGCTCTTCATAGCCTGAATCCGATGCGGCCGTGGCTGGATCGTGCCTGACGTCGCGGTCGGTGAAGTCGCCTGCGTCCAGGCGCTTCAGAATGGCCTCAGGCTCCGTGCCCAGGGCGATGCCCAGATGGTTGACCAGTTCAACCTGACCACGGGCGTCGATGCGCGCGAACAGCGCCAACTCCGTATACGCGGGGCCGCGCTGGACCAGGGAGCCGCCGGAATTATTGCATACGCCGCCCACGACCGAGGCGCCGATGCACGATGAGCCGATAACCGAATGCGGCTCTCGATCCAGCGGCTTGAGCAAGGCCTCCAGCCTATCCAGCGTCGCGCCGGGCAGGCAAATGGCCTGACGGCCGCTGTCGATCAGGTGAACGCCTTTCAATCGAAGCGTGCTGATGATGACGATGTCACGATCATAATCATCGCCGTGCGGCGTGGACCCGCCGGTGAGGCCCGTGTTGGCGGCCTGCATGAGGACGATCTTGTTGGCGGCGGCGCAGGCCAGCAGGACGCGCCATTGCTCGATCAGGGAGCCGGGACGGACGACCGCAAGAACCTTGCCTTCGCCATAACGGTAGCCGCGGCGGTAACGCTCTGTCGCGGCGGGGCGAGTCAGTACGTGTCCAGCACCGACGCATTGCTTCAGCTCGGCGATGAAGGCGGCGTTCTCAGCAATTGCCGAGCGGGTCGGGGTCATGGATGTCATGCGAATTTTAACGACCACGGGCAGTCAGCGTCGACGGCGCGAACCGTTCGAGCGGGGAGTAGTCGGTGGCGTGTAGATAGATCGACTCGCGTCGCGCTACGAGCGGGCCGTCAGTTTCCGACGCTGCAGCCGCCGCCTGCCACTCAGGGTCGGCGCGAAATTGCGCCCAACTGCGCTCACGGCTGTCGAGATCCGGATAGGCCAGGATGTAGATCAGCCTCACGTCATCGGAACCATAGGTTTTCCAGTAGCCGACCGAAACTATTCCGTGGCGGGCGAAGAGCCGCATCGTGTGCTCGCGAAAGCGGCCTTCCAGAGCCTCAATCCGTCCGGCAGCCGGATGATAGGTCCGCATTTCAAATAGGCGCTGTGGGCTCATCCAACGAGTCTCCCTCGATATTTCAATGCGCTGGCGCCGTCTTTTTCGGCAGGAATTTTCGCACGCGCCGCGCCGGTGAAACGGTCCGTTGACACGGCGAGATATGCATTTAGTATACAGTTAGAGGGATGGGAAGCTAGGCTTTCCCAATCGGGAAAGGTCTGCGCCGGGGAAGTCGAGCGAGATGTGAGGATTCGCTTCTTCATGATTTCGCGCAATAAGTTCCGATAAAAATCGGAAATTCCATAAATTTTCAGCGAAATATCAGCGATTCTTAGAAGAAAATCGTGAGCGCTGTTGATGAAAAGGGGAGGGAAGAATTGAAGACGGAAAAGTTTATTGCATCACTGCTAGGCGGCGTGAGCGTGCTGGCTGTGTCGTCAGCGGCCAATGCTCAGGAGGGGATTGAGCAGCAGGACTCGTCGGTTGAAACGACCGCGTCCCAAGTGGGGGATATTGTGGTCACCGGCTCGCGGATCGTTAGGAACGGCTACACGGCGCCTACCCCCGTTACGGTGGTGGCTGTCGAACAATTGCAAGCCACAGCGCCCGGCAGCATTCCAGACGGCCTGAATCAATTGCCGCAGTTCACAATGAGCAGCGGGACGCAGAATACGGGTAATCAGGCGACGAGCCCCAATGCCGGCAACTACCTGAATTTGCGCGGCCTGGGATCGATCCGCAACCTCGTCCTGCTGGACGGCCAACGCATTCCGCCGACCAGTTTCCAGGGTACGGTGGACACCAATGTTATTCCGTCAGCTCTGGTTTCGCGCGTCGATGTCGTCACGGGCGGCGCGTCGGCCGCCTATGGATCGGACGCAGTCAGCGGCGTGATCAACTTCATCCTGGACACGGGCTATACAGGGGTGAAGGGCAGTGCGAAGGTCGGCATCTCAGACTATGGCGACGACCTGTCCTCTGGCTTTGACATCGCGGGCGGCTTCGATGTGCTGGACGGTCGCGGCCATGTGTTGCTGAGCTACGATCACTATCAACGCGACGGCATTCCGCGAAACGAAGATCGTCCGCGCGGCGGCGACTGGATCACCCAGGTCGGCAACGGCACAGCGGCGGCGCCCTATCGCAATGCAGGCCCGGTCTTCTACCAGACCGGCACTTTCGGCACCTTGTTCCCCCATGCCGCCAACTTCTCCGAAAATACCGGCAACCCGTTGGCGGGGATGCATTTCCTGCCGGATGGCAGTCTGGTCCCCTTCGATCCGGGGGTCACGCCGGCCGGCAGCAGCAATGTCGGCATCGGCGGAGACGGCTCGCCAAGCATCGGCAAGACGCTGACAGGCGGTCAGGTGACGGACCAGCTGTTCGGGCGCTTCGACTACAATCTGACCGACGACCTGAAGGCCTTCGCGCAACTGAGCTTTGCCCAGACCGAAAACTCATTCGTCACGATCGGCTCGGGTACGCAGACCAACGCCTTCTACATTTTTGCCGATAATCCTTATCTTCCGGCGGGCGCAGCGGCGCTTCTCGACGCCTATGCAGGGCGGGACGGCGTCTGGGGCACGGCGGATGACCGACGTGTAGGCGGCGGTCGTATCCATGCCGATCAGCCGTTCAAGGAGGTCGTCGCGCAGAACGTCGCCTATACCTTCCTTACGGGACTTTCCGGCAGCCTGGGGAATTACAGCTGGAAGGCGACCTATGCGCATGGGGATTCCCTGCTGCGCTCATCCCACTCGGGCAACTTCTATCAGGATCGATATTTCGCCTCCCTGGACGCAGTTCGGGATGGCAGCGGCAACATCGTCTGCAATATCACTCTCACCCATCCTGGGCTGATGGACGACTGCCGTCCGATCAACTGGTTCGGCGCCAACAGTCCGACGGAGGAAGATTTCGACTGGGTGAGCGGCGTCTCGAAATATCGCGTGTCGCAGAAGATGGACATCTTCGCGGCTGAACTGGCCGGCGAGCTGTTCAACCTTCCGGCTGGTCCTCTGTCGTTCGCTGTGGGCGCAGAGTACCGCAAGCAGAAGCTGGACCAGGTCAGCAACTCCGACCCCTCCATTCCGACGTCGACAGTCGGGTTGAGAACCAACGTTGCGCAGACGATCAACAAGTACAACTCGACCAACGTCGGCTGGGCGCAAGGGCAGTACGACGTCAAGGAGGTCTTCCTGGAACTGGCGGTTCCTGTCCTGGCGGATCAGCCGTGGGCGCGTGCGCTCGATCTGAACGGAGCCGTGCGTTACACGGAATACTCCACCAGCGGCGGCGTCACCACATGGAAGGCGGGCCTCAGCTATACGCCGATCGACGATGTGCGACTGCGCTACACCATCTCTCGCGATATTCGGGCGCCGACGCTGTATGAGTTGTTCGCTGGCGATCAGGCGGCGCGCGGCGGGTTCTTTGACGCGCACAGCGGCCGCAATGACAATGTGATCACCCTGTCGAGCGGAAACCCGGATCTGAAGCCGGAGATCGGCGACACCTATACGGCGGGCGTGATCTGGCAGCCGTCCTTCGTTCCCGGTTTTTCTGTGTCGGTTGATTATTTCAGCATCGAGATCACCGACGCTATCGCCAACCTGAACCGCGACAACGCCAATGAGGAGTGCATCGCCAGCAACGGCACGTCGTCACTGTGCCAATACATCATCCGGCCATTCCCGTTCTCGCACGTGCCGGCGAGCGACAACTTCCCGCTTGCGACGCGTGTGTTGCCCTACAATCAGGCGCTCTCCTCGATGCACGGCATCGACTATGAGTTCGCCTATCGAATGCCGGTGACGGTTGGGGCGCTGGATGGTGATCTGAGGCTGCGGCTGATCGGCAGCTATGTACCAGGACGGAAGACGCGCACCGACATCAATGCGGCGCCGGTTCAGAACGCCAATGTCGGCGTCAACGCCAAGCATCGTTTCAACGTCCAGGCCAACTACATTCAGGGACCCTGGAAGCTGACGACCCAGGCCCGTTATATCGGCGAGACGGAGCGTACGCGCGACCGGACAGTCTTCTATGAAGAGCCGACGGTGCCCTCGGTTGTCTATGTGGATGTCACCGTCGAGCGTGATTTTTCGGTGCGTGGTCACGACCTGACCGCCTTCCTGACGGTGAACAACGCCTTCGACCAGAAGCCGCCTTTGATCGGCAACGGTCAGCCAGGCCAGATGTACCCGACCAATCAGGCCGTCTACGATGTCGTGGGGCCTTACTATACGACCGGTATTCGATTCGCCTTCTGACGGCCTGCTGGACGTCTTCAGGTCCGACGAACTTCAGGTTCGTCGGACCTCCTTTTTTGTGAGTAGGGAGGGAGTAGACCATGAAAATGCCGAGCCTGTTGCAGACGGGCGTCCTCATCGCGACCGCTGGTCTGATCGTGTCGAGTTGCGCCGCGTCGCAAGCCAGCGAGCGGGCGGATATGGGACCGCCGCTTCATCCGTTCGAGAGTGAGCAGACACAGCCGCCGGAAGCGACCGCCAGCCTGTTGCCTGAGGGCGTGGGACGAGACACCACGATCCGCGTGTGTTCGGGCTGTCATGCGGTGGAACTGGTCGCCGAGAAGCATCTTACGCGACAGGAGTGGTTTGATCTGGTTCAGTTCATGGGCGATCGTGGAGCGACGGGAACGGCTGCCGAAATGGCCGAGATCACGGACTATCTGGCTCGATCATTTCCCAAGAAATAGCGCGTCCATCGATGTTCTTGGATTAGGCCGTTCCTTCGAGGGGCGGCCTATTCTTTTGGCCGTTGATCGAGCATGTGTCGCGGTCGCGTTATGGCGCGAAAAAGCCGGCGTCGTTGGGACGACGCCGGCTTGTCGCAAGAGCGGAGGCGCGTCTACGGGAGGGAATAGACGACCAGGGAATCGCTCTCGACGGGTGCGCGAAGCAGACCGCCGCCAGTGGCGACGATAGCGACGAACTGTTTGCCCGAGGCGTCCGAATAGGTGATCGGGGTGCTGTGGGCGGTGGCGGGCAGGCGGGTGGTCCAGAGCTCCTTGCCTGTCCGGGTTTCGAAGGCGCGGAAGCGACTGTCGTCGGTGCCGGCCATGAAGGTCAGGCCGCCTGCGGTCATCGTCGGTCCGCCCAGAGAGGGACGCCCTGTATTCTGCTTGCCTTCCGGAAGCGTGTCCGTGACGCCCAGGGTGGAGCGCCAGGCGACACGACCCGAGTGGACATCGACCGCTACCAGCTGACCCCAAGGAGGGGCGGCGCAGTGCAGGCGCGTTTCGGCGTTCCAGAACCGGTTCAACCCGGCGAATTCGCCGGAGTTGATGTAGGATTTTCCGTCCGGCGTGGGCACCAGTCGCATGGGCTGGCCCATGTTGTTGATGTTGACCACGAACAAGCCGGTGGACGGGTCGTAGGCCCCGCCGCCCCAGTTCACGCCGCCCTGGGTGCCGGGATAGGTCACCGTATACTGGTTGAGCTTGATCGGCGTGTAGGGATCTGCCGACAGATACATGTCGTTATCGTCGACGAGGGCCTCGCAGAAGGCCTGGTGTTCAGGCGTTTCCTTGTAGAGGTCCGCACGCGTGATCGAATTGCGCGACAGAGGCTCGGTGATAACCGGGAACGGCTGGGTCGGCGCGGCCTGTTCGCCGGGCACCTCGCTGGGTGGAACGGCCCGATACTCGATCGGGTGGATCGGTTCACCGGTCACCCTGTTGAGGAAGAACATCAGCCCAGTCTTGTTGACGATGCCCACCGCGGGGATGGTCTGACCGTCCTTGACCACGTCGAACAGGGTGGGCGGAGCCTGGGTGTCGTAATCCCAGATGTCATGTCGAACCACCTGGAAGTGCCAGATATACTCGCCCGTGCGAGCATTGGCTGCGACGATCGAACTGCCGAACAGATTGTCGCCAGGACGGTCGCCGCCATAGCGATCGTTGTTCGCCGTGCCGAAGGGCATGTAGACGATGCCGCGTTCGGTATCGACCGTCATCTGACCCCAGACGTTGACGCCTGAACGATGGCGCCAGCTGTCGCCCTCCCAGGTGTCGTGACCGAATTCTCCGGGGCGAGGGACAGAGTGGAAGGTCCAGACCAGCGCGCCTGTGCGTGCGTCCCAGGCGCGAGTGTCGCCCGCCGGGCCCACGTCGCCGTTGGTTCCGCCCGGGCCTTCGCCCGGGCCGGCGCCCGTAATGATCAGGTTCTCGAATACGATGGGCGGGGAAGGCAGGATGTATGACTTGTCGACGCCGGTATGCATGACTTCGGGCGTTTTCAGGTCGACGACGCCATTGACGCCGAAGCCCGCCGTCGGTCGGCCGGTTGCGGCGTCGATCGAGTAAAGGCGACCCATGCGACTGCCGAAGACGATGGTCGGGCCATGAGTGGCGTCGCCAGGCCAGTATTCGACCCCGCGCAGCGACGGGCGGTCATCATCCGGTATCTGGAAGACCCATTTCTCTGCGCCTGTGGAGGAGTCTAGCGCTACGATACGACTGTATGGCGACGCTACGAACATGGTGTCGCCGATGACCAGCGGGATGGTTTGCGACGGCAGGAGGCCGCCGCCGGCGTCGTTCGCCGGTCGGAGATGATAGGTCCAAGCGACCCTCAGTTGATCGACATTGGACGGGGTGATCTGTGCGAGTGGAGAGAAGCGTTGTCCTCCAGCATCTCGACCGATCGTCGGCCAACCTTCCTGCGCGGCGGCCGGCGCCGACAGGCCAAGCGCAAGCGATAGGGTCAGCATCGAGCACCCGATAGTCGCGCGTCGGCGAATTCTTGTTGCTTCTGTTTGTCTCATTCCCTCTCCCCTCGATCGGCGCGCGATCCAATTCGTCCGGCCGCGCTTGCAATCTCAATGTGTATACTATGTTCAGAAAAACCTGATGCAGGTCAAGGCCGCCAGGCGATTACCGACTGTTGCTGCTCACCCAGCTTCTCAATGCCGAGACGCATGGTGTCGCCCGGCTTGAGGTAGACAGGCGTGGGTTTCATGCCGAGACCGACGCCCGGCGGGGTGCCGGTGGTGATGATGTCGCCGGGTTCGAGGGTCATGAAACGGCTGACGTAGGCGACCAGGGCGGCCACGCCGAACACCATGGTGGCGGTGTTTCCGGTCTGCATCCGCTGGCCGTTCACATCCAACCACATGCCCAGGGACTGGACGTCGCCAACTTCGTCGGCGGTGACGAGCCAGGGGCCGATGGGGCCGAAGGTGTCGCAACCCTTGCCCTTGTCCCAACTACCGCCTCGCTCGAGTTGATATTCGCGCTCAGACAGGTCGTTGATCAGGACATAGCCGGCCACATGATCCAGGGCCTTGGCTTCTTCGACGTAGCGGGCGGTCGTGCCGATGACGACGCCCAGTTCGACTTCCCAGTCCGATTTGACCGAGTCCTGGGGCAGCATGACGATGTCGTTCGGCCCCTGGATGCAACTCGTGGCCTTGGTGAAGACGATCGGTTCTTCGGGCACGGGCGCGCCGGATTCCGCAGCGTGGTCGGCGAAGTTCAGACCGATGGCGATAAATTTCCGCGTACCAGTCACAGGCGGGCCGTACCGAGGCGCGCCCTCGACGATGGGCAGGGCGGCGGTATCAAGGTCGGCCAGGGCGGCCAAGGCTGCAGGCGACAACTGGTCAGGACCGATGTCTGGAATGTGGGCGGACAGATCGCGAATGACGCCGCCTTCATCAAGCAGGCCAGGTCGTTCCTGGCCCATGGGCCCGTAACGCAACAGTTTCATGGACGCTTACCCCTAAGCTTTGATCTTTAATGGTTGTGACGTGGCGTCGTCTTGGCCACGTCGCGGTACTTGACGGCTGTCTCGAGACATCCGCCGTCTGCTAGGCTGCCCACCAGGTTGCGGGAGATCTCCTGCCAGGGTGTCTGACTGGCGGGAACCTGGGGCTGGGGGCCTGCGCGTCGCTGGGCGACTTCTTCATCTGAGACCAGAGCGTCGCAGCGGCCCGTGTTCAGATCGATGCGGATGCGATCGCCGCTGCGAACCCAGCCGAGACCGCCGCCGACTGCGCTTTCGGGCGAGGCGTGCAGAATGGCCGGGCTGTCGGAAGTGCCCGATTGCCGGCCGTCGCCCAATACGGGAAGGCTGTTGACGCCGCGCTTGAGCAAGGCGTCGGGCGGCTGCATGTTGACCACTTCCGCTGAGCCGGGCCATCCGACAGGACCTGCGCCACGGATCACCAGAATCGAGGACTCCGTTATGCCCAGCGCCGGATCGTTGATCCTGTGATGGTAGTCTTCAGCGCCGTCGAAAACGACGGCGTCGCCCTCGAAGATGTTTTCGGAGCCGGGGTTCCGGAGGAAGCGTTCGCGAAATTCGTCAGAGATGACGCTGGTCTTCATGATCGCGAAGTCGAACAGATTGCCGCGCAGAACGATGAATCCCGCGTTCTCCTTGAGCGGCTGATCGAACGGGCGGATCATCTCGCGGTCAGGGGTCTCGAACAGGGCGTCGCTGAGGTTGCGGCCGCTAACGGTGATCCGGTCGCCATGCAGTTTTCCAGCGTTCTGGAGCTCCCAAAGAATGGCGGGGACGCCGCCGGCCCGGTAGAAGCGCTCGCCGAGAAACTCGCCGGCCGGCTGCATGTTCAGGATCAGAGGCAACGGGAAACCGTGTTCGACCCAATCCTCTCTGGTGATCTCCACCCCGGCGTGGCGGGCCATGGCGGTGATATGGGGCTGGGCGTTCGTGGAGCCGCCGATGACCGTGGTCAGGGCGATGGCGTCCAGGAAGGCTTCGCGCGTCAGGATGTCGAGCGGCCGAAGGTCCTCATAGGCCATTTCGACAATGCGCTGACCTGTCCGGTAGGCCATCTGGCCGCGTTCACGATAGGGCGCTGGAATGGCGGAGCACCCCGGCAGGGACAGGCCCAGCGTCTCGGCGATGGCGTTCATCGTTGAGGCCGTGCCCATGGTGTTGCAATGGCCCAGCGACGGAGCGGACGCGGTCGCAGCGTCGAAGAATTCCTCTTCTGTGATCTCACCGGCGGCCAGGCGGCGACGGCTCTGCCAGATGACTGTGCCTGAACCGACCTGTTTGCCCTGGAACCAGCCGTCCAGCATGGGGCCGCCGGACAGGACGATTGCGGGAATGTTGACCGTCGAGGCGGCCATGATCCCGGCCGGCGTAGTCTTGTCGCAGCCTGTGGTCAGGACCACCGCATCCAGCGGATAGCCATGCAGGATCTCGACCAGGGTCATGTAAGATAGGTTGCGATCTAGCGCCGCCGTCGGTCGGCGACAGTTTTCGAAGATCGGATGAACCGGGAACTCCATCGGAATCCCCCCCGCGTCGCGGATGCCCGCCTTGACGCGCTGGGCGAGCTGAACATGGATCAGGTTGCAGGGGGCCAGATCGCTGCCGGACTGAGCGATGCCGATGATCGGCTTGCCGCTGCGCAGCTCCTCAGGCGTGACGCCTGAATTCATGAACCGCTCCAGATAGACCGCGGTCATGTCGGCCCGTTCGGGCGCGGCGAACCATTCGCGGGACCGGAAAGGGCGTTTGGGAGTTCGGGCGGACATTTTGGGCTTTCGAGCTGAAGGTTGATCAAGCGGCGCCGAATTGCGCGATGGCCCACTCGAAGGTGTTGCGGTTGTTGTCCTCTTCGGCCTGCAGTCTCTGTTGTGGGCTGAGGCCGGTGATGACCGGCAGGGCCGAGGCCTTGGCGCGGACATCGGCCATGAAGGCCGCCAGTCTTTCGGCGCCGATGCCCGGTAGGGTCTTCCAATAGCCTTCGGTCAGGACAGGGATTTCGAGCGGATCACGGGTGATGATCTCCTGCACGAAATTGATACGCGGGTTGTGGCTCCGCATGATCTCGAACAGGGCCTTCTGATCGTTGATCCCTTTGCCGAAACGCACCTCTGACAGCAGGAAGCCGTCGGCGTAGGGGGCGACCCCCATGTCCTTCATGGAATTGGCCATGGCGTAGGGGCCGAGCTTGTTGACGGTCTCCTGGGCGGTTTCCATCAGCGACATGTTGTTGCCGGGGTCGATCAGGGCGCCGAGGTGTTCGCTGGAGTAGCGCTGAAGGACCGCCAGATGTTCGTCGGCGGTGCGGTCCTTGTGGTTCTCTAGCGCCAGGCCGACGCCAATGCGGTCGACGATGGGCATGACCTTCGCGATCACCGCATTGGCCTGGGCTTCCCAGGCGCGATAGTCCTCGAGCGTGGCGAAGGTCTCATAGCGGCGGTTGCCGCCGGGGGGCTGGCGACTGACGGCGCGAACGCAGTTGGCGCCCAACTCCTTGGCCTGAAGCATGGAGTTCTCGAATGCGCTCAGGTCGTCGTCAGGATGCGCGGGCAGGGCGGCCTCGCCCTCATAGAACATGCCCAGCTCTTCCAGCTTGGCGCGAGCTTGCCGCAGGTCCTTTCGGATGGCGTGCTGGACGCCGCCGGCGCCCAAGGAGCGCAGATACTCGATGTAGCGCACGGGATCGTCGCGCATCGCAGGCGCCGCGCCGAGTCCGGACAGATGCATGGCCATGGCGGTGCTGGCCACGCCGATCTTCGACTTCGGGGGCAGTTCGACTTCCTCATAGCCCCGCGCCAGGCCAGGCGCCGCGTAGAGCGCCACGCCGGCCGAAGCCATTGTTCCCAGAAACTGTCGTCTCGTCGCCATGTCCTGCCCCTATGTTGTTGTGAACTCGCCTCGGATCAGGCGCGCTATTTGGTGGTCCAGCCGCCGTCGATGACGATGTCCGTGCCGGTGATGAAACCCGCCAGGTCCGAGCACAGGTAACAGGCGAGGGCGCCGATTTCCTCGACCTTGCCCCACCGTCCGACCGGCAGATTGGCGAGGAAGTGCGCGTTGGCGGTCGGGTCTTCCATCACGGGTCTGTTCAGGTCCGTGCCGAACGGGCCGGGGCTGATTCCGTTGACGGTGATGCCCTGGTCGGCCAACTCCAACGCTAGGGAGCGCGTGAACCCCAGCAGTCCGGTCTTGGCCGAGGAATAGGGGACGCGACCCGGCAGGGAGATGTGGCTGAGCATGGAGGTCATGTTGATGACCCGGCCATAGCCGCGCCCCTTCATGCCGGGAGTCAGCGCTCGCGACATCAGAAAGGTCGAGGTCAGGCTGGCGTCGATGACGCTGCGAAAATCCTCAAGCGACAGTTCGTGCAGGTGCTTGCGGACATTATTGCCGGCGTTGTTGATCAGGATGTGCGGGTGACCAAAGGCGTCCTGAATCTGTTGGGCGGCGCGGGCGACATCGGCCTCGTTGGTGACGTCGGCGACAAAGCCCTGCACCGTGACGCCCGTCTCGGCCAACTCGGCGCAGGCCTTGTTCAGCATGCTCTGATCACGCGCGATCAGAGCCAGGTCCGCGCCGGCGCCGCCCAGGGCGTCGGCCATCGCCCGACCCAGGCCGCGGCTGCCGCCGGTGATGACGGCTGTTCTGCCGGCCAAGTCGATATGCATTGTTCTTACTCCTGAACGCTGCGCCGTGATGCGCGGCGTTCGTTTCGCGTGAGGCGCCGCCCGACGGCCGGGCGGCGTCAGGGGTCAGTTCTTCGAGCCGTCGATCTCAGCGTTCTTTTCAGCCAGCCTGTCAGGATTCAGGAACAGCCAGCAGACGGCCGAGATACAGGCGGCGGCGACCATCATGTAGAGGAGGGCGTTCCAGTTCCGGCTCTCGGACAACAGAATGTAGCCGCCCAGAACCGGAGCCGCGAAGCCGGCCAGCCCGCTGAACATGTTCATGGTGGCGGCCACGGTAGCGGTGTAGCGCCGACCGATCTCCACACAGGTGTTCCAGGAAATGGGCATGGTCAGATCGCTGCAGAAGCTGGCCAGCGCCATCAGCACCATCGCGACCATGGCGTTCTGCATCTTGGTGACGGTGAACAACAGGGCGGCTGTCGCCACGAAACCGAACAGGGCGATAGCGCGGCGCGGAATGCGGGCTGGAATCATGCCGCTGATCAGGGCGCCGAAGCCGCCGAACAGCAGGGGCAGGATGGCGTAGCCGGCTGCCTGGGCGAAGGTCAGCCCCCAGGCTTCGATCAGATAGGTCGGCAGCCAGGTGACGTAGAAATACCAGACGAACGAAAAAGCCGTGTACTGGATCACGAGAAGCAGGACGTTGACGTCGGTGAAGATCTTCGACCAGCCGCCGCCGCCTTCCTCGGCCAGGGCGCGCGAGCCCTCCAGCAACTGCAACTCGGCCTCGTTGACGCCTTTATGCTTGGCGGGATCGTCCTTGAAAAAGAACCAGAAGGCGGCGACCCACAAGGCGCCCAGCAGGCCGAAGACCGCAAAACCCCAGCGCCATCCGACGGCTGTGATGACCAGCAATGCTATGGGAGGCGTCACCGCCCCGGCCCAGCGTGTACAAGCCCACATCAGCGATTGAGCCTGGACGCGCTCGCGGCGAGGCAGCCAGACGCTGAGCATCTTGGTCAGATTGGGGAAACAGCCCGCTTCGCCGGCGCCAAAGATGAAGCGCATGACCAGCAGGGAGGTGAAATTCCAGGCTGCGCCGCTCAGCGCCGTGAAGGCGGACCAGATGAGCACCAGCGGAGCTAGAACCCGACGAACGCCGAATTTGTCGCCCAAGGCGCCCATAGGGATTTCAAGCAGGGCGTAGGACAGGGCGAATGCGCCGAAGATCCAGCCCATTTGTCCCTTGTCGAGACCCAACTCGGTCGACATGGGCGAGGCGGCCTGTGAAATGGCGACGCGTTGAATATAGGCCAGCATGGCCAGGGTGACGGCGAAGCCGACGACGCCCAATCGGGCCTTGGTCGGGCGCATCATGGGCGCACCGCCCATGTCCTTGCATTCTTGTCGCACCTGCTCATGAAATCCCCTCCCCAGGTATCAAGGTTGTGCTGATGTTCTCGCAGATGGCGGGCCGCGCTCCGAAGGGGGTGCGCCTTGCGCCATTCTGAGGCATTGAGTTCGAAAATTTTTTAGTTCGCAGTGACGATCGAGGTCTCTCGCCCTCTTTCCATCAGGCCGCTAAACTGTATACTAAGTGCGGTATTCGGTGAGGTCAACGGGGAAGGAGCGGGTGCTCGTTTCACCATAAACTCAGCGGAGAGCTTTTATGAATCAGGTGAAAACCCCGGGTATGAGCGTTGATTATGAAAAGGAAACTGCGCCGCCAACTTTGAAGGCGCACGTTCTGCGTCGGCTACGGGACGCCATCATCGCCGGCCGGTACAAGCCGGGCGATCGCCTGAATGAAAGCAAGCTGGCCCGTGATTTTGAAATCAGCCGGATTCCCATTCGCGAGGCGCTGATGACGCTTCAGGAGCAGGGGCTGGTCATGAATCATGAGCGTCGCGGCATGTTCGTGACGATGCTGGAAGAAGAGGATGTCCAGCGAATCAACAGCCTTCGCGTGGTCCTGGAAGCTGAAGCGCTGAAGCTGTGCCGAATCCACATGACGCCGGAGGAAGCCGCCCGTCTAACCGCTCTGGTCAATGAGATGGAGGCCTGGGAGCAGGGCGCCGAGATGGAAGCGGCGGCGTTGGATCTGGCCTTCCACCGCGAAGTCTGGCGCGCGTCGGGCAATCCCTATCTGGTCAAGGCGCTGGATGCGCTGGCTACCGTTCTGTTCGCGCACAAGGCGCTGGAGAACGCCAGCGTCGAGACCAAGCAGTGGCGGCTTCATCACCATCGGGAACTGTTGGACGTGGCTTTGGGGCGATCCGAAGTGTCGCCCGAGGACGCTGTGATCGCGCACCTGCGGACGGGCTACGAGAACCCGGATCGCTACGCGAGCCATACGCTGGAGGGACGAGGCGTCGCGCCTTCGAAATCCGACGCTCCCACGCATCAGGCGCTGGGAAAAATCAAAACTGACAAGGGGAAGAAGAATGAATGACGCGTTCGCGACTGAGGCCGTCGAATCCTCGCTGTCTCGGGGGCCGCTAGAGGGGCAGGTCGCTTTTGTTTCAGGCTCGGGGCGGGGGTTGGGCCACATCATAGGGCGGGCTCTAATGGCGCTGGGCGCCGATCTCGCCGTCCACGACATTTCGGAGGACGCGCCAGCCAAGTATGGAGAGTTCCCCAATCTGACGGCGGTTGCGGACTCCATGACGACGCCCAGCGCCCGAGCCGTGGCCGTCACTGGCGACATTTCTCAGGAAGACGCGGTGCGGGCCATGGTCGCCAAGGCCGAGGCGGCTCTGGGCCCCATCACTATTCTGGTCAACTGCGCCGGCGGAGACATCGGCGCCCAGGGCGGAAAGCCGGATCCGAATACGGCGCTCAACTTTCTGCTCGAAGACGTTCAGGCGATCGTCAATCGAAACCTTATCGGCACCATGCTGATGAGCCGCGCTGTCGCACCGGGCATGGCTGCCAGGCAGGCTGGGACCATCATCAATATTTCGACCGTGTCCGCCCACATGGGGGCAGCCAATGAGACGGCCTATGCCTGCGCCAAGGCTGCGGTCGTGCATTACACCCGGTGCCTGGCTGCCGAGCTGAGGACGTCAGGGGTGCGCGTCAACGCCGTCAGTCCTGGCCCGGCCAAGACCGCGCGTTTTTTGGCTACGCGCACGGTCGATCCGATCATGATGGAGGAGGGGCCGTCTCTGAACCGCTATGCCGTAGCGGAGGAGATCGCCGACGTGGTTGGTTTTCTGGCCTCCGAACAGAGCCGTTTCGTCAGCGGCCAAGTGCTCAGGGTCGACGGCGGCGCGAACCTGTTCGCTGCCTGACGCCCTGATCGGGCGAGAGCGACGAACCGCCTCGCTCCTCTAAGTCACATCATGAAACGAGCGAAGATGACCAAGCGTTTGACGGATAAGACGTGCGTGGTGACGGGCGCTGGGCAAGGCATTGGCCGCGCGATCGCCGAGGCTTTGGCGGCCGAGGGCGCGACGGTGATCGCCGTCGACTTGTCCGAGCAGCCGTTAATGACATGGACGGCGGTGGCGGGCGTGACAAGCGCGTTGCTGGACGTCACCGACCCGGTCTCAGTCGCCGACCTGGCGGACCGCTATCCAGAGACTGGGGTGCTGGTGAATTGCGTAGGCGTGGTCGCGGCAGGCACGGTGCTCGATCACGAACCTGCGGAGATGGACCGAAGTTTCCGTATCAACGTCGGCTCCATGGCTAACACCATCAAGGCCTTCTTGCCGCGCATGCGCGAACGGAAGGATGGGACGATCATCAACATCGCCTCGGTCGTGTCATCGATCAAGGCGGCGCCGGACCGTTTCGTCTATGCGACGACGAAGGCCGCCGTAATCGGTCTGACCAAGTCCGTCGCCATGGATTTCATCGCCGATGGAATCCGCTGCAACGCCATCTGTCCCGGAACCGTCGAAAGCCCGTCGCTGCATCAGCGAATGGCGGCGCAGGCGGATCCGGTTGCGGCTCTGGCCGCGTTCACCGCCCGCCAGCCCATGGGACGGATCGGAAACCCCCGGGAAATCGCCCGCATCGCGGTCATGCTGGCCAGCGGCGAGGTCGATTTCATGACGGGCCACACCCTGATCATAGACGGCGGCATGAGTCTGTAATTCCTTGTTTTTTCCTTGATAATGTGAGGCTTTAGTGATGCTGACGTCAGTGTTGAAGATCGGGTTTGTCGTAGCCGCTCTGACCGTTTCGGCTACCGCCGCCTCGGCTCAGACATCTCCGTCCGGCGAGACCTTGTTCCGCCAGCGATGCGGCTCTTGCCATACGGTTCAGGGAACTCAGAACCGTATGGGGCCGGCGCTTCAGGGCGTGGTGGGCCGGAAGGCCGGCACGGCGCCGGGGTACAACTACAGCCCGGCTCTGAGAGAGTGGGGGCGGACCTGGACTGTCGCTAATCTGGAGCTCTACCTGGCCGCTCCGCGTACTGCCGTGCCTGGCACCAAGATGTCCATCGTCGCGCCGTCGCCCGCGCAGCGCGCCGAGATCATCCGATATCTGCAGACCCAGCGGTAGGCCGCCAGAGGCCCTTTTTCATTCTCGCTATTCCGGAATTTGCCATGCGCTTTCTGTTGATCGGCCTTGCCGGCATCCTGTCGGCGGCGGTCCAACCGGCGGCTGGAGAGCCTTCGACATCGTTGGAGACTCGTCCGAGAAACGCCGCCGCCCTGGAGCCCGCCTTTAAGGCGCAGACTCGAGCGCCAGAGATGCGGGCGGGGGTGAGATTCGAGACCGAGCAGGTGGCGACGGGTCTGAACAAGCCGTGGGGAATGACCTTTCTTCCGGACGGCCGCCTGCTGATCACCGAGCGCACCACCTTGCGCATCATTACGCCGGAGGGCGAGGTATCCGCACCGGTCCAAGGCGTTCCCGCCGTCGACATCGGTGATCAGGGTGGGGTGCATGATGTGGTTCTTGATCCAGATTACGCCATCAATGGATTGATCTATTTTACGTTTTCGCAGCCGGGCGAGCCGCCACTGACGGGTTCGGCCGTAGCGCGCGCGCGTCTGTCCGAAGACGGAGATGCTCCATCGCTGCAAGACCTGACGATCATCTTCAGTCAACAGCCGAAGCTGGATTCCCGCCAGCACTATGGCGGGCGCCTGGCGTTTGATCGCCAGGGCCGGCTGTATGTCACGACCGGCGAGCGGTATGTCCCGGAGGGACGACCGCAGGCGCAACAACTCGACAGCCTGCTGGGCAAGGTGGTGCGGATCGATCGGGATGGCGGTGTTCCGCCCGACAACCCTTTCGTCGACGTGGCGGGCGCGCGGCCGGAAATCTGGTCTTACGGCCATCGCAACGTGCAGGGCGCAGCCATTCATCCGGTTACAGGGCGATTGTGGACCAACGAACACGGTCCGCGCGGAGGGGATGAGCTCAACATTCCAGAATCCGGCGGCAACTACGGCTGGCCGGTCGTCACATATGGCATCGAATATACCGGTGAAACGATCGGCGCCGGGATCACCCAGGCGGAGGGGATGCTCCAGCCCATCTACTATTGGGATCCGGTGATCGCCCCGTCCGGGATGGCCTTTTACGACTCCGATGCGGCGCCTGCCTGGAAAGGCAGTCTGTTTATCGCTGGTCTTGCCGGTCGGCATCTTGCGCGGCTGACGCTGGATGGGGACCGGGTCGTAGGTGAAGAGCGGTTGCTGACCGAGCGCAAGCAGCGCCTGCGTGATGTCGAGGTCGGTCCCGACGGCGCTCTGTGGGTGCTGACGGAAGGCGCCAGCGACGCCTCCCTGCTCAAGCTGATGCCAATCCCCTGAAAGTGGAGGCTCAACATGATGGATTCCATGGATCGCCGTGTATTCCTGGCGGCCGCAGGGGCCTTGGGTTGTCTCGGAGCGGCGGCCCCTAGGCGTGAAAAGGCCGGCTTTCCGGTGGTCGGCGGGGTGCGGCGGCTGGCCCCTGCGCTAGACGCCCTGATCGATCCGGACGCTGTAGTGGAGAAGGTGCTGGATGGGCTGATCTGGAGCGAAGGGCCATGCTGGGTCGGCGGGGCTGACGGATATCTGCTGGTGTCAGACGTGCGCGGCAATGCGATCCACCGCTGGTCGTCCGCCGAGGGCGGCTCCATCTGGCGCAGCCCTTCCGGCTATGAAGGCGGCGAGGATCCGGGTCTGCGAGAACCGGGCACCAACGGGCTCATCCTGGCGCGCGGAGGCGTGGTGGTCGCTGACTGCGGCAATCGATCTGTCGCTCGCATCGATCTGCGAACCCGTGAAAAAATTCCGCTGTGCACCCACTATGAAGGTCGCCGCTTCAATAGTCCGAACGATCTGGTGCTGGCGGCTGACGGGTCGATCTATTTCACCGATCCGCCTTACGGCCTGGAAGGCGGGCACGACTCTCCGCGTCGTGAAATGAGCTTTACAGGCGTGTTTCGTCTGGCGCCAGACAACAGCGTGACGCTGATTGATGACGGTGTTATGCCGAATGGGATCGGTCTGTCGCCGGACGGTCGAACGCTTTTCGCGACGGATCGGGTTGGATGGGTGGCCTGGGATCTCGATGAAGCCGGGCGGCCCGGGCCGCGCCGGACCCACATCGACCGGCAGGTCTCCGGCGTTCAAGGCGGAGACGGCTTCAAATTCGATGATCAGGGCTTCCTTTGGGCGTCGAGTCGCGACGGCCTGTCCATATTTCAAGGCGATCAACGCCTCGGCGTGATCACGTCCGATGCGGTCATTTCCAACTGTGAGCTGGCTGCAGACGGTCATCTCTACATGTCGTCGAATCATGCTGTGGTCCGAGTTCAGACGAAAGCGCGCAAGCTCATGGCGCAAAGCCGGAGTTGAGGGAGCTTGGCCCGACCAGGGATGCGAGCATGACGCGCCGAGCGGCCCTTGGTCGTACTCTGCACAGAGCCACCGATATCGAGGCAGCGATTGATGGCCTTTCCCATCCGCCGCCGCCGTCTTGTGTTTAGTTTGAGGGGGTGATTCCAGGTGATTGAGTCTCAGCCGGTTGTCGTTGACGAGGTTGTGGTGACGGCGGCGCGTCTGCCGGCGGCGGCCGGGGAGGCGGCGTTCTCGGTCATCCGGCTGGACGAG
>PJUB01000048.1_pt1 | contig 132919 bp, 120 predicted proteins | sample 1512141 | NCBI WGS metagenome assembly PJUB01 (sample SAMN08177677, study PRJNA422409) | Soil metagenome, whole genome shotgun sequencing project. | isolation source: Soil enriched on filter paper: alkali lignin treatment | place: USA: Madison | collected 2015-01-15
CACCGCTCCCACATCAATGCCTTCTGGGTACTCGTGTAGTAGGTCCGTGTCCGGTACTTCATCTGCAACACTCCTTCTGCCTACGCAGTTATAAGTGTGTTGCATCGACCGGTTGAATCCGCCAGCGGTAGCTGACCTTCAGACAATGTGTGCGGCCGGCTGGTGTCGGCCAAAGAAACGACATCCGTTTCCGTAGTTCAGAAGCGGCCTGCTGCATTTTTGTTACAAGCTAGCTGCGACGAGGCCACGTATGCGGACCACATCGTCGATGAGCCTGTACAGAGGCATCGCACTAGTGGGTGGAATGGTTACTTCCTGGCGCTTCCTGGCGTTGTTGCGGTCGCGACCGATCGACTCGTTGCGATCGTTCCCCTCGATCCTGAGGGAAGCGTCGTCGTCAGGGATCTTGCAAACGGAACGTTGAGCGCGACTTTGTCATCGGAGTTCAGTGCACCGAAGACCGATTGGTGCCTCCGAGCAATACGCTGGCGGCCATCGCCAATTCAACCGATGCGCAGTGGGGCCATCCGCGATGTCTATTCGATGAACGTGCGTTCCAAAAAGGAAGAAGTGGTGCACCGGGTCGCCCGTCGATGCCCAGCTGAAGGATTAAGGTGGCTGGCGTGGGACATAAAACAGTGCGAAAGTCGCATATGCAGTGATCGTCAGTACAGGAGGAGTCCTTGGCTTTAGCACCCGGTAGCGTCAACCCGCGCTCGATTCAAACGCTGGATGAGTTGACCGCGCCCGCAACGAAGGGACCGACCGGCGGCGTCGTCAGCTTGACGGTGCCACCAGCAGATCGACTGAAGGTCGCCAACGAGTACAAGATCGCCATGCTGGCGCTCGATGCGCACAAGTTCTGGCAGAAGGGCGCCGCAGGCAGCTACAGATCGAAGGGGCTCTGGACGCCACAGCGTAGGGCCGTCGGCTTGGCACATGCGTACCTCGCGGCTCGGAAGCACTCGGCCGCAGATGCGCCCCGCGAGGCGGCACTGATCAAGATGCCGACCGGAACTGGCAAAACGGGTGTTATCGCGACGCTTGCTTGTCTGTCACCCTTGGTCAAGAAGGTCTTGATCCTGACGCCGCGCAACGGGCTGGTCCATCAGATGCGGCACGACCTGAGCTTCCGTTTCTGGGGTCGCTCGGTTAGCGGCGTGTACTACGACGGCAAGCTTCACGAGAACCTGAAGCAGAAGGATATCGACGACCTCACCACGTCGATCAAGAACGGAGTCCGTTCTCCTGTTCGGGTGCTTGCGGCCGCGGAGTACGACAAGATCTGGAAGGAACGACACGAGGACCGGCAGATCCTGGTGTCGACATTCAATGCACTGCACCTGGTCCTCGGCATCGAGGCGCCCGCGCACCGTTCGATGTACGGCAAGGGGCCACGCCCGGTCGCGACAAGCCTCAACGGACTTGATCCCACCAAGTCGGCCGATGAGTGTCTCAAGGCGTTCCAAGATCTTCTGAAGTCTGTTGACCTGGTCATCGTTGACGAGGGTCACCACGAGCCAGCGTATTCGTGCTCGCAAGCGGTCCGAGCCATCGACAAGCCCACGATCATCTTCTCGGCCACACCCTATCGTAACGACTACAAGTACTTCGAGATCGACGGCAGCTTTGTGTTCAACCTGCCATGGCAGGAAGCCGTGGATCAGAAGCTGATTCGTGAAGTCCAGTTCGCAGCGCCCGTGGCCGCTGCTTCAGCAGGATCGCCAGGGCGTCCAGGTCACCGCCCCGCCAAACCGTATAGCCCGAAGCGCTTCGTCGACGAGTTCTCCGAGACGCTCAATGCCTTGCCCGCGGGCAAAAGGGTCATCGTCCACGCTGGCACGTTCGCGACGCTTAAGGCGCTGCAGCTCGCCTTCTTCAAGAAGGACAAGAACGAGGCGGCTGTACTGATTCACGATGCGTATGAGGGCGCCGCCGAGCTCGAATGCAGGGACCTGGATGTCCTGAAGACTCTCCAAAAAGGCCAGCTCAAGGAGCTTCGATTCAGCCAAGTCCACAAGGCTGAGGAGAACGACGCCGCGCAAAACGCCCGCGTGTGGCTGCACCAGTTCAAGCTCATGGAGGGCATCGACGACAGCAGGTTCATCGAGGTCTGGCTGTATGACGGCCTCGGAAACGCACGGCAAGTCGTGCAACAGATCGGGCGTGCCATACGCCGACCGGACCTGAACGATCCGACCGGACAGATCGCAACCATCCGCGGCAGCTCCAAGTTGCTTGATCGGTACGACGGGGCCTCCACCGTTTCCGTGCAGACACAGCGCCGCTGGAACGAATACCTCGAGTACGAGAAATATGCAGCGGAGCGGACCGACGTAGCGTTCATTGCGGAGACGCAGCTGGTCGCGTCCGTGAAGCGAACGGCACCAGCGGTCCAGTACATCGCAGGTGAGTTCAAGGCTGGGCATCTGCTGGATCAGAACCCAACGATGTCCGCTTTTGTCCTCCCTCGGCGAGCAGTGGTGTGCCGCGTCGAGGGCGTCGACAAACACGATCCCACCGCCATCTCGGACAAGTTCCTGGACGATCTGCAGGATGCCTGTCGCGAGGCTATGCAGTTGGAGGAACGGTTCGACATCGCGTTGGTCCCGGCTCCGCTCGACAAGGCCTACAAGCACGTCCGCCTGATTCGCTACCTCGCCTGGGGCAACTCGCCATATCTGGCCAGCCACCACATTCCTGAGTGGAGACTGGGTGTCATGGCCATCGTCCGGTCGGGCCGCTACATCTTTGTGCTCGACACCGAGAGCATCTGCATCGACTACGGCCGCCTGAGGCTGCTCAGCCCGGAGCCGGTGGAGCTCAAGCGGTTGTTTTCCAGGAATGCTCCTGGCGTGACACCGCCGGCCAACGCGACACGGATTGTTGAGACCGTGGCCAGCGGCTTGGACACGAGTGAGTTGGGCCTGAGGTCTCTCAGCGTGCGCAAGCGCGCGCTGGACGACGGCTACTTCGATCTGGCCGAGAGCAGCCAGGTGCCGACGTCTGTCCGTGGCTTCGGGCAACTTGGCAATAAGTCGGCCCGCCGCAGGCTGTCGCTATCTCGCTCCAGCGTTGCAGATGCCACGAACAAGCCTTTGACAGTCAAGGAGTACGTGGTGTGGGCACAGACTGTCGGCCACACGATGGCAAATACCGCGGTTGAGCCGCACGCCTTCTTTGACCGATTCGCACGCGAGGTGACCCCTCTCGACGAGAAAAAGGGAGTACCCCTGTCGATCCTGCTCGACGTGTGGGAGCTGTTGGACGTCTCTACCGAAACGCAGGACGAGCGCGCCTGGGATCCTGAGAAGGTCAAGCAGATCCTGACGCTGGACACATGCTGCGAGATCTCGAACCGCAATTCAGACCCCAGCAAGCCGCCGCGATACGCCTTCGACTTCGGCACATTCGAAGTCGAGATCGGCTACATCTACAAGCCGGCCATCCCACCAAGCGGTCGCTATTCGATCTCATGCTCGGCACTCAACCAGGCCGTTGCAGATCCTGATGCATCAGCCGGTGACGGCGAGGTGGAAGCTGACAACACCGCCTTCGGTCGGCAGATGGCAGTCTCGCTGACGCGACTCATCAACCAGGAGCAGTCGTTTCGGGTCGTGACCTCTGAGCCCGGTGTCGTGTACTCGAAGTCCCATTTCTACAAGCCGACGATCGACGAAGCACTGATGTCCATCCTCGAGCCGTGCAAAGCCGTCGATGGAGTGGTGAGTGAGAAAGGCGATACGCGGGTGACGAACGTCGCCAACTGGGACTCAAAAACGCTGTTCGGTCTCGTGTACGGCTGGATCACAGGTTCGCCGACCGGCAAGGTGAAGCTCGCCGAGGAGCTGAAGAGTTGCGCCACGATCATCTGCGACGACCGGGGCCGCGAGACCGCTGACTTCTATGGCATCGATCCGGTAGCACGCCGCGTCTTGATGGTGCACGCAAAGGCGCTCAAAGAGACGGCGACTGTCTCAGCGCGCAGGCTCCAAGACGTCACGAGGCAAGCTCTTGCCAGCTTGGCGTTCGCAGGGTCCAGTCGCCGCCCCTTCCCGTACTCGGACTCTTGGGAGTCGGCATGGAGCGTTGAGCTTGAGCATGCTGCCAAAGCGATAGTCACCAAGCCGCGCATCGTCAGGAAAGCCGTCAAGGTCGCCAAGCCAGCTAAGGGCATTGCGGCTATTCCGACGCCCACGCTGTTAGCGCCAGTGCAATCGAGATCAGCGGTGCCAGTCGAACATTGACCAGGGGCTGGAGCTGGTTCCGGTAGGAGCCAACTGTGGATAACTATAGGTTGGATGCCTCGGTAGGTCCTCCTTTTCTTGAACCGGTTGTTGGTACTTCCGAGCCGTCAGGCGAGGCCCCTTCCTCCGCGACCTCGCTCACCTGGGCGGCCGCTGCCTTCCTGGTCTGTTCACGCGTCTTGATGCGCCCCTTGGCTTCGCGCGTGCTGTGGCGGAAGCGGTAGGACTCATTGCCCGTCTCGATGATGTGGCAGTGATGGGTCAAGCGATCCAGCAGCGCCGTGGTCATCTTGGCGTCGCCGAACACACTGGACCACTCCCCGAACGTCAGGTTGGTGGTGATCATCACGCTGGTGTGCTCGTACAGCTTGGACAGCAGGTGGAACAACAAGGCACCACCGGCCTGGCTGAACGGCAGGTAACCCAACTCGTCGAGCACGACCAGGTCCATGCGCACCAGACTCATGGCGATGCGTCCGGCACGTCCCTGACTCTTCTCATGCTCCAGGGCATTGACCAGATCGACCGTGGAGTAGAACCGCACTCGCTTTGCGTGCCGGGTGAGCCCGGCAATCCCCAGCGCCGTGGCCAGGTGGGTCTTGCCAGTGCCTGGGCCACCGACCAGCACCACATTCTGCGCATCCTGCGTGAACGACAGGTCCGCCAGTTTCTGGATCAACGCGCGGTCGACCTGCGAGACGGTGAAGTCGAACCCGGCCAGGTCACGGTGCATGGGGAAGCGCGCCGACTTCATCTGGTGAGCAATGGAACGCATGGCCCTGTCAGCATCTTCGGCCTGCAGCAGGTGCTCCACCAGCCAGCGCGATGCGGCCAGGGTCGTATCGCCGCCTTGCTCCGTCAGATCGGCCCAGGCCGTGGCCATGCCGTTGAGCCGCAGTGCCTTCAGCTGAGCCTGTACATCGCTGGAGGTCTCACGCATGGCCAACCTCCTGTCCGTCCAGATGATCCTGGTGGGTGGGGCGCAGCCGGTCGTAGCGCGCGGTGTCGGCTTTGGGCGCCTGGGTGAGTCGCAAGGACGTCTGCGCTTGGTCTGGCGTGGCCGGGCCGTTCAAGCGAGCCAGCACGTTGCGCACGTGCTCCACGCTGATGCTGCCGCTGGGCGCTCTGCCTTCGAGCACCAGCTCGATGGCCACCAGCACGGCTTCCAGCCCGGCCTGCGGTACCACAGCCAGCACCTGTGCCATGACCCGGTCTCCTCCAGGGTGCCTGAGCAGCGACTGGCGCAAGCGCAGCAACGGCGCCGGCAGGTCCAGGAACGGCGTGCCGTTGCGCAAGGCGCCCGGCTTGCGCTGCACCAGCTCAATGTAGTGCTGCCAGTCGTAGCTGGTCTGGCCGCTGCCCGGCAGCCGGGCATGGCTGGCCACGACGGCGTCCGCAGCCGCTACATCGATTCGCTCTGGATAGACGCGGGTGCTGACGATGTGGCCGGCCCACTCGCACGGCACCGAGTAACGGTTGCGCGCGGCGGCCACCAGGCAGGTGCTGCTGACCCGGGCCAGCCGCTCGACGTAGCCATCGAAGGGGGCCGGCATGGACATGAGGTGAGGCTTCTCCAGCTCCCACATCTCGGCCACGGTGAACTGCCGGTGGATCGGGTGCGTGGTGTCGCTCCACACCGAACGACACCGCTCACTCAGCCAGGCATTGAGTTCGATGAACGAGCCGAAGCGCCGGGTCGCGGCTTCGATCCAGATGCGCCGGCGGCTGTCCTGCACGTTCTTCTCGACTACCCCCTTCTCCCAGCCCGAGGCGACGTTGCAGAAGTCGGGGTCGAACAGGTAGTGGCTGCACATGGCAGCGAAGCGGGCGTTGACGGTGCGCTGCTTGCCGCGCTGCACCTTGTCCACGGCGGTGCGCATGTTGTCGTAGATGCCGCGCCGGGTGACGCCGCCGAGTGCTTGGAACGAGCGGGTGTGCGCATCGAACAGCATCTCGTGGCCCTGGCTGGGGTAGGCCCAGCCAGAAGGCTCGACTGGCGCACAGCTTCAGGTGCGCCACTTGCACGCTGTAGAACACGCCGCCGACGACCATGGCTTCGACGCTCCAGTCGAACTGGAAGGCCTCGCCCAGCTCGAAGCTCATCGGAACGAACGCCTTGGCCGGACTGGCTGCGGACTCCACCCGCCAGCGCCGGATGTAGTCGGTGACGGCGCTGTAGCCGCCGCGGTAGCCCTGCGCCTGTATCTGGGCAAACAGTGCACGGCCGCTGCGCCTTCCCTGCTTGGGGCGATGGCTGTCGGTCGTGAGCGCTTGATGCAGGGCCGGCTCGAACGCCGTGAGCTTGCCGTCGAGCTTCACCCGCTCGTACTTCGGCACAACATCGCTGGGAGCCCGGAGCCACTTCTTAACCGTGTTGCGCGACAGGCCTGTGCGCTTTGCGATCTCGCTGAGGGAGAGTTGGTCGCGCAGCCTCATGCGCCTGACCTTGCCAATCATGTCCATGGTGATCACCTTGAATCCCCTGCTGAAATTCTCAGCAGGTCAGTGGAACACCCTGGTCAATATTGGATTGGCACTTTGCGGTTTAGCTGGTCAAGATTGCATCGGCACTAACAGGGCTACTTCATCTGGCATGACACACCCCGCCCAGGCGCCATCATCGGTGTCCTCCTCATTGCCGCGGCAGGTGTAAGCGCCCTCTGGACGATGCGACGCTCCTGAACGAGCGCGCGCGATCTCCGGCGAGCGGTCAGCGCGGTTGCCCTCCTCGCACTGCCGCCTTGCGTCGGATCGTTTCGCCGCCCTCGGCAACTGCCAGTTCTGCCAGTGCACCGGCGTTCTACGGGACGCTGTAATGCGGCTTCATTGAGCGAGAGAGCGCCATGGAGATCATCACCGGGACCGTCGATTCATTCTCCGCGGAGATGCTGTTCGACATGGCTCGCTACAGGCACCGGGTCTTCGTCGAGAAGCTGGGCTGGGATCTGGACACACGCGCGCGGTTCGAGCTGGATGAATTCGATCGCAAGGACACCGCCTATCTGATTGCCCGCAACGCCGACGGCCAGATCGTCGGGACCGGCCGCCTGCTCTCGACCCATCGGCCCTATCTTCTGGCCACCGTGTTCCCCGAGCTGCTGGGCAGCAAGCCGGCGCCATGCTCGCCGAAGATCTGGGAGTTGTCGCGGTTCGCGGCCGTGGATCTGGACGCTCGGCCGGGTGCGCCCCATGAGGATCTCCTCGGATCGTCGCTGGCGCTGGAGATGCTGAGCGTGGCGATGCGCACCGTCGCGCAGAAAGGAGCTCGGAGACTGGTCAGCGTCTCGCCGTTGGGCGTGGAGCGCATCCTGCGCCAAGCGGGTCTGCGTGCGCGCCGCTTGGCTCCGCCGGTGCGCATCGGCCGCCGGCATCTGTTCGCCTGCGCGATCGACGTGGACAGCACCTGGCGTCCGCGCCCCGGTCGCCAGGACGGCGCCCGCCGATGATCAGGCGTACCGTGTCATGCACCGGCCGCGAAGGCACGCTCAGCTCAGCTCAGGACCCCGAGGCGCGAGGAAAGCGCCACCGCCGAACTCTTGTTGTTGGCATGCAGTTTGGCCATTACATTCCTGACATGGAAGTTCACCGTTCGCTCGGAGATGTCCAGGATGATCGCGATTTCCTCGCTCGTCTTGCCGTCGGCCGTCCATCGCATCACTTCCACCTCGCGGCTGGTCAACGGCGCGAGTTCGAGCCAGGGGCTCTCTCCGAGACGGGGCGACAGCACCCGGTGGGCCGTGCTGGCAAGCCACTGAAGCAAGGGATCCTTGGTGCGCAGCTCTGCGGCCGTGAGCGGCTCGCTCGAGCGCGCAAGCGACAGCATGCCCACGCGGCCATCGGCGTCGAAGACCGACTGCGCCCATCCGACGCGCAACCCGAAAGAGCGCGCTTCATCCCACATCTGCGGCGTGTCCCGAAAGACGTCATCGCACCAGATGACCGGTGCCCGGCTGCGCGACCCGTGAATGGCGGTGGGATCGATCCCGAGGTAGCCCTGCTCCAGGTACCGGCGATTCCATTGCGCATCGTAGGTGCTGAGCATCCGGGCCTCGAATCGGGTGAATGGAAAGAGGACGCGCAGTCCGTAAGCACAGCTCTCGAAGCCGAGATGCCTCGCCGCCACCTGGATCAGCTCGAGCGCCTGGGATGCCTCGTTCACTTCGCTCAACTGGCCGAGAACATCTTGTGTCCAATCATTCATGGAGGCCCCTTCCTACATCCCCGGGGCGCCGCCAGCGATCGCGGCGCGCGGTCTCAACGGAATCTTGATGCAGCGCCCGTAGGCTGCGGTCGCTAAGTTGTCCAAGCTGCCATGTTTACCGAGCTCGGCGACACCTTCCAGGTGTGCCTTTGAAGCAAGGACCAACAGTCTAGAAGCGATGTTCCACCCTATGACAGCGAAATGACCACCATTTCTGCCAATCTCACGGGACGCCAACATGCAAGTCTGGGCAGCCTCGAAAGAAGCTCCGCCGGATGACCGCGACTCGCTTCCCGATCTAGGGATCCATGCCCCTCAGCGATGCACACGGTCTGGTTTCTGCTGCTGCCGGGATTTCCTCTCGTCGACGTCAGCAGCATGCTTGCGGTCTTCGAGGGCGCCAACGCGCTGCGCCATGACGAAGACAAGGTGGCCGCCTATGTCGTGCAGCTGGTCTCCATTGAGGGCCGCGCGGTCTGCAGTTCCAGCGGCGTCCTGCTGGCAGCGCAGGTATTGCCGCATCGGCTCGACGGGAATGCGAATTCGCTCGTCATCACGGGTGGGCCCCGGGCCGGGAGTGAACCCGCTGGCAGGAGCGATGTGCAGCGTCTTCAGGGATGGTTCTCGAACAACCAGCAGCACCTGGTTCGCTGCGCGGCTGTCGATGTCGACGCGCTTGCGCTGACACCGAGGCCCGCCCCGGCGCGCCGGCCGACAGGTTCCATGTCCCTCGGCTTGTCGGCCCTCAAGAAAAGGCCGTCGGACTGGACCGCCGCCTCCCCGGTCTCGCCGCGTTGGCGGCTCATCGAGGCGGGCCAGGGAACGGACCTCGCATTGTCATGGCTCGAGGCGGATCAGGGATCTGTCTTCGCAGACACGCTGGCCGAGCGCCTGCCAGAACCGCGCAGTCGGCGCTACGGACCGATGCGCTACCGCAGCAGCCTGATCGATCAGCCTGCGCCGGACCCGCGGATCGCCATGCTGCACGCGTGGATCGCTGCACACCTGCACGAAAAGCTCGATGTGGCCCGGCTGGCGCAGCGATTTCCCATGTCCACGCGCTCGTTCACCCGCCTCTACAGTCGCGCGACGGGGCTCACGCCAGCACATGGCGTGCAGCAGATTCGCCTGGACACGGCATGTCGCCTGATCGAAGCGGGCACACGCCCCCTCAAGACCATTGCGGCGCAATGCGGCTACAGCTCGCAGGAGGTGATGCGCAGAACATTCCTGCGCGTCCTGGGCATGACACCCCGCGAGTACCGGCAACACCACATGATCCCAAGGAGCGAGCCCGACGCGTCCCGGTGATCACTGCGGCGGCTATCCCTCCGTGGCCCAGCACACGGGGCGCAACTCTGCCAACGGCAGCACGACGCGGGATCCATCGGCGAAACAGACTTCGCCGACATCGCTGCCGCAGGCCCTGAGACGCAGAGACCCGCGCTGCCCCTTGTGATCCACCACCAGTACCGTGCGCCCGCCACTGGCGACCGGCGCCACCCGATGGGTGCGCGCCGGCGACGTCGCATGCGAGGGGTCCGTGCGCTCCATCGTTTCGTCGAGCTTCGATCGATTGATCGCGTGGCCTTGTGCCAGAAGCTCCTGCACCGCCTGCGGCCGGTTGCGCACCGCCGTCACCAGCCGATACAGCGTGCGCACATCGCCACCGATCCGGCCTTCCTCCACGGCTTGCCGCAACTCCGTCGGCGCGTCGTTGAGACTGGCCGCCTCGGTGATGAAAGAGCGCGGCTTGCCCAGCCTGCGCGCTATCTCCGCGCGGGTATGCCCTTCCCTCTCCCGCTCGGCGATGAAGGTGGACAGATCGAAGGGCGACATGTCTTCGCGGTGCAGGTTCTCCACCGCTTGCGCAAAAGGATCGACGCGCTCGTCGATGAAGCCCGGCACGCTCAGCAGGCCCGCTTGTTGGGCCGCACGCACCCTGCGCTCGCCTCGATTGACGATGTACCGGCCCACATGAGCGGGGTGGCTGCGCAGCGAGACGGGCTCGAGCACGCCATGCCTGCGTATCGATTCGGCCAGCTCGGCGATCCCCTCCGTCCGCATGCCCCTGCGCGGTTGGCCGGGATCGAGGTCGATCGCATCCAGCGCCACCTGCCTCGGCGCTGCGGGCGCAAGACGGTCCGTCCCTTCGGACAGCAGGTCCGTCGCCTTGAACCGGGACAGCGAGCTCAGGTCCAGTTCCTTCGTTGGGCTCATGCGCTCTCCCCCGGCGCCCCCGCGGCGGCTTCCGGCGCGAGGATGCGCTGCTGGAGCAAGCCGAACACCTTCGTCACCTCAAGGCTCGCCTCGCGCGCCGCGCTCCTGGGCGAGCGCCACACCGGCACACCCGTGGCGAGCGCCTCGGGGATGGCGGAGCGTGTCGAGATCCGCGCCGGAATCACGAGTTCGTGGAAGTTCGCCACCAGCTGCTGCATCGCTGCCTTCTGCCGCGAGGAATGGGCATTGAACCGGTTCAGCACGATCCCCGCCAGCCGCAGCTGCGCGTTGTAGCGGTGCTTGATGCCGAAAACGGTCTTGAGCATGTCCGTCACGCCATCGATGCTGTACTCCTCCAGCTCGATCGGACACGCCACCGCGGTCGCGGCCATCAGCGCTGCCGTCATGCGCAGGCCCAGCGCCGGCGGGGTGTCGATGACCACGGTATCGAACGCCCGCGCCAAGTCGGCGACGCTTCTGCGAAATGCGGGAATCACCACCTCCGGCCTCGCAAGCTCGACGTCGGCCAGCTGCCTGCAGCCGGCCATCAGCACGATGGAAGATTCGCTGCGTGGAAGGGCCGGGATCGCACCCGAGTCAAACAATGCCCGGGCGCCGCTGTCCGCGCGGTACCGGCGCAACGACTTGGTGCTGTTGGCTTGACCGTCCAGGTCGATCACGCAGACGGCCTGCCGCCGCAGGTCGGCCAGCCAATGCGCATACAACACGCTCAGTGTGGACTTGCCGACGCCACCCTTCTGATTGCCGAAGACCACCACGTTGCCCATGATCCGCTCCTCGCGATGCGGAACTTCACGGCATCGCAATGCGGAATTTCGCACCTCGCTTGCGAGGAGCGCCACTGTCAAAAGAGCCAGTAGACCTGCCAGGCAGCATGGGCAGACAGTGCGCCCATGCGATTCAAGGACTTTCAACGCGGCGACCTGGCGAGCAAGGGCATCCAGACCGCCCTGGCCACCTTCGTCGTCATCGCGTCCGGCGCGGCCTGCACGGGCATTGTGCAGGCGCAGGCGCAGGGTTCATCCGCGCCTCGGCGCATCGTCACCCCGTCCGAGCAAGGCGAGCGCGACAGTGAACGGACCGAGATCCTTCGGCAGGAGTTGAAGAGGTCCGAGGAGGAGCTCGAAGGCCTCGAGAGACACCGCGCCGAACACCTCGGTGCATCCGACCCGGAGGCTGCGAATCAGGCCGCGCGGCAGCAGGCCCGGCTGCGCGCCGACATCGCCGCCTTGAAGCGCGAATTGGCTTCGACGGCACGCAATCTCGGTGGGACGCCGGCCCAGGCCCCGGCCCGCGACCGGGCGGGTGAGGGCCGCCTGGCTGCGATCGCGAGCACCACCGCGCCGGCGCTGCGGTGGTGGGACGTCTACGGCGCCCGTCGCCAGGCCGAAAGACCCGCACCGCTTCCGAGCGCACCGCAACAGGCACTCGATGTCCACGCTGTGGGCGCCACCAGAAAGGAGTAAGCCATCATGCCTGTCGGAATCCGTCGAGCGTGGCCGTTTCTGCTCGTGGGCCTTTTGATCGTGCTGCCGGAACTGGCCATCGCCAGCAGTCCGTTCGCCAGGGGTGCCAACGCCACGCAGCAGCAACTCGTCACCATCCTCACCCCGCTGGCAGCCGTCGCGGTCATGGTCTCCGGGGCCATGGCCTGGTTCGGGCGCCTGAGCTGGTGGTGGATGGTTGCAGTGGTCATCGGGACCGTGCTGGTCTTCGGCGGTCCGCAGATCGTGACATGGATCCGGGGCCTGTTCGGGGTCTGAAAGGCAGGTGCCATGAGCCGCAACCAAGGCATCGTCGTCGACGCGTTGTTCGTCGGCATGACCCGGCCCCCGATGGTCTGGGGAGTCACCTACTCGGCCATGATGTTCAACATCGTGGTCACGAGCGAATCCTTCATCGTGACCAAGAGCCTCGCGTGGCTGCTGGCGTTCTTGCCGATCCACGGCATGCTCTTCCTGGTCTGCCTGCATGAGCCGCGCTTCTTCGACCTGCTGCAGCTGTGGGGGCGCACCCGGCTGCCGGCCATGGTCAACGGCAATCTGCGATTCTGGCGTGCCAACTCGTACAGCCCCCTCGCGGTGGATCTGCCGGACGCGCACGGACGGCGGCGCTCGCGCCCGGTCGAGGTGCTTTATCGGGCGCGGACTGAAAGGGGCAAGCAATGCACCTGCTGAGCCGCTCCGAAAGAACGCTGCAGCGCGAACTCAGCGCCGCCGCGATGATTCCCTTGACCGCCCATGTCGATGCGCACGTCGCGAGAACGCGCGCCGGGGACTATGTCCAGACGCTGCGCCTGGGCGGCATCAGCTTCGAGAGCGCGGACGACGAGGACATCAACAACTGGCATGAACGACTCAACGTCCTGCTGCGCAACATTGCCTCTCCCCACCTGGCGCTGTGGACCCATGTGGTCCGACGCCGCGAGCTCGGTTATCCGACGGGCCGGACGGTCCCGGGTTTCGCTGGTGAGGTCGAACAACGCTATCGGCAGAAGATGGCGGGGCAGAGGCTGATGGTCAATGAGCTCTACCTGTCGACCGTCTTTCGGCCCCAATCCACACGGGTGGGCAATGCCGCGTTGCGTCTGCTCAAGCGCACCGATACCGAAGGCGAGCGCGCGGAGCTTCGCGACTCCCTGGACCTGTGCGACAAGCTGCGCCAGGAATTGCTTGTCGCCCTGGAGCGCTACGATCCGCAGCCTCTGGGCATCTATCAACCCGAAGACAGCGGCAGTCTCTGTTCCTCGCTCGCGGAGTTCTACGGCTTGCTGATCAACGGGGAGTGGCAGCGCATGCCGCTGACGCGGGCGCCTCTTGACGAGGTTCTGGCGACCACGCGGCCGTTCTTTGGTCATGAAGCCATGGAATACCGCACGGGCACCCAAACCCGGATCGGCGCCTTCCTCGGCATCAAAGAGTACCCGACACCCACGGCGCCGGGCATGTTCGACGCCTTGCTGACGGCCCCGTTTCCCTTCGTGCTGACCCAGAGCTTCACCTTCCTCGCCAAGGGCAGCGCCACGGACATGATGAGCCGCCAATACCGTCGGATGGCGGCCGCCGGAGATCTGGCGCTATCCCAGGCGGAAGAGCTCAAGGAGGCCCTGGACGACCTCGCGAGCAACCGGTTCGTCGCGGGAGACCATCATTTCAGCCTCCACGTGCTGGCCGATGCCGAGGACGGCGTCGGCGGGCGCGCGCACCAGCCCCGCCTGAAGCAGCTCAACGACCACATGGCCCGTGCCCGCTACCTGTTGGGCGACACCGGGATGGTCGTCGCCCGCGAGGACCTCGCGCTGGAGGCAGCCTTCTGGGCCCAGCTGCCGGGAAACTTCGGCTACCGCAGCCGCAAGGCCCCGATCACGAGCCGCAACTTCGCGGCGATGTCGCCGTTCCACAACTTTCCCACGGGCCGCGCGACAGGCAACTATTGGGGCAGCGCGCTGACGATGTTCATGACCCGCGCGGGGTCTCCCTACTATTTCTCGCTGCACGCGAGCGACCCGCGCAGTCCCGATGGCGGCAGCCGACGCGACGTGGGACACCTCACCGGCGTGGGTCCAGTCGGTACGGGCAAGACCACCCTGCTGGGTTTCTGCATGGCGGCCATCTGCAACCGCCTGGATGCCACCCAGATCATCTTCGACAAGGACGAGGGCCTGCACATCCTGGTGCGGGCACTCGGCGGTCAGTACCTGCCCATCCAGAACGGCGCGCCGACGGGCTGCAATCCCCTGCAACTCGACGACTCGATGCCCGACAACGTCGAATTCATGCGGCGTTGGCTGCGCCGCCTGGTCTTGCGCACGCCCGGCGACAGCCTGACGGTGCGCCAGGAGGATGACCTCGACCAGGCGCTCCAAGGCACGCTGCGCCTGGCACGCCCCTTTCGGTGCCTCTCTCGGCTGGTCTCCTTTCTGGACGTCACCGACCCCGAAGGCATGCACGCGCGGCTGCGCAGATGGTGTTCGTCGGAGAACGGCGCCTATGGCTGGGTCTTCGACAACGACGAAGACCGCGTGGCGCCCCTGCTTTCGGGCCACGCGCTGGTCGGCTTCGACGTCACGGATTTCCTGGACAACGAGGTCGTGCGCGCGCCGTTGACCATGTATCTCTTCCATCTGGTCCACACGATGGTGGACGGACGTCCCCTGGTGTGCTGGATGGACGAATTCGCCAAGCTCCTGGACGATCCCGCCTTCGCCACGTTCGCCAAAAACGGCCTGGAAACCTGGCGAAAGAAGAACGCCAGCATTGCCACCTTTACGCAGAGCACCAGCCACGTGCTCGATTCCAGCATCGCCCGGGCCATCGTCGAGCAGACCCCGACCAAGATCCTGTTTCCGAATCCGGAAGCCGACCATGACGAATACACGCAGGGCTTCAATCTGACGGACCGGGAGTTCGCACTGATCAAGCAGGAACTCGAACCCGGTTCGCGGCAGTTTCTGATCAAGCAGAACCATGTGAGCGTCGTGGCGCAGCTCGACCTCAGGGGCTTCGACGATGCGCTGCACGTCATCTCGGGGCGCACCGGCAATGTCCGTCTCATGCGCGAATTCATCAGGATGCTGGGCCCGCATCCAGATCAATGGCTGGCGCCTTTCCGCGCGACGCTGGCAGGAGGGCCTCCCCCGTCAACGTCTTCTCAGGAGGATTCCCATGCGTAGACATCTTCTCGCCCTCTTCATCGCCGGCGCCACCTTTCTGGCGCCGCTGCAGGCCAGGGCCGGCATCCCGGTGATCGACTTCACGGCGATTGCCAATCTCATCCAGCAGGTCATGTACTGGCAACAGCAGATTTCTGCGATGCAAAAGCAGTACGAACAGCTCCAGCAGACGAAGAACCAGCTCACGCAGACGTACAACGCGATGACAGGTCCCCGAGGAATGGAGCAACTGCTTCAGACCTCCGATGCGGCGCGCAACTATCTCCCGACCAGCTACGGCGACCTGATGGGCACGGTCAACGGTTCGTCGACCAGTTACGCCGGCCTGAGCAACCTCGTGCAATCCGTCATGAAGGCCAACAGCGTACTGTCGAGCACCCAGATGGACGCGCTCAGTCCCGAGCTTCGCCAGGTCGTCGAGCAGGGGCGGCGATCGGCGGCCATGCTCAACGGCACGACCCGAAGCGCCTACCAGAACACCAGCCAGCGCTTCTCCGCATTGCAGCAACTGATCGACCGCATTGCCTCCGCCCAGGACCCGAAGGCCATCCAGGATCTGCAGGCCAGGATCCAGGCCGAGCAGAACATGCTCACGAACGAGCAGACGAAGCTGCAGGCGCTGTATCAGATGGCGCAGGCCGAAGAGGCTATTCGAACTCAACGCATCCGCGAGAAAGCTGCTAGCGACATCGGCAGCATCAAGACGATCTCAGCAGTCAACTACTGAGCAACGAAGGAGTCTGAAATGCCTGGACGCAAATGGGCGTACGTTCTAGTTTCCATCTTGGCCGCAGGCATCTACGCGGTCGCACAAGTCAGTGAAAGACGCCACCCTGCAACGCCCGCCGACCCTCCAGCACGGATGCGATCGGAGTCCAGGAATGAAGACACGATTCGCAGGGTCTTGGAGGGCATCGGGCACATCAAGGATCTGAAGCCCGTCCCATTGCCATCGACTCCCAAACATTGAGTGAGCCGGAGCTCCACATGGGATTTTTCGAGCAATTCTTCACGTGGCTGACGGCGCAGCTAAGCGTCTATGTGAGCACCAATGCTGCCCGAATCGCCTCGGCAATCGAACCTGCGGTGGTCACGCTCGCGACTGTCTATGTGATGCTTTGGGGCTTCCTGAGCCTTTCTGGACGAATTCAAGAACCCCTCTGGGAAGGTGTGAAGCGCATTTTCATGGTTGGCATCGTGCTGGGTCTCAGTCTAAGACTCTGGATGTACAACGACGTTGCTGTCGACACATTTACGCGAGGCCCTGACCAGCTGGCCGCAGCCATTCTCGGTTCTGCGTCGACTGTATCCGCGGTCGACCAGATCTGGATGGACGGAAATTCGATCGCAGAGCAGTTGTTGAGCAAGGGAAGCGTGCTCAACGAAAACTTTGCCTACTATCTCGCAGGATTTCTTGTCTATCTGCTGATTGGGCTGACGGTCGTCGTCACCGCATTCTTGTTGGCACTGTCCAAGGTCGCCCTGGCTCTGCTCCTCGCGCTGGGCCCGCTATTCATTGCCCTTTTGTTCTTCGACGCCACCAAGCGCTTCTTCGAGGCGTGGCTCGCCCAGCTCGCCAACTACGCACTCATCACGGTGCTCGTCACGCTGACGGCGGCACTCCTTCTGCATGTTCTTCGCTCATACACCCAGAATGCCGTCTCGCTGGGAAGCGCGGTCACCGTCACGGAGGGCGCCAGAGTGTGCCTGGCCTCCGCGTTCATCTTCCTTGTCATGCGCCAGGTCATGCCCATTGCTGCAAGCCTTGCAAGTGGTGTCGCGCTCTCCTCGTTCGGCGTGGTCAGCGGGATGGCGCAGTGGGCCATGGGCGGGGCCAAACGCACCGGCTACGAGGTCGGGCGGGGCGTCCTCGACGGCATGGGTCGACAACCCGGAAGTCGGTGGGATTCCTTCCGACGCCAGGCGGGTCACCGCATCGGCTCCGGGATCGCCTCGATGGTTCGCGACGGGACTTCGCGCCGCGGCGGCACGGTGACCCCGCGCGAGCGGGCCATGCCCAATCACGGCCGGACGTACTGATCGAAGGAGCGTTCGATGAGACTCGTGGTCACTCTCCTTGCATCGGCCCTGATTTCTTCCTGCGGCACTCGCCCTCCCCTGCCGCCTGAGTGCGAAGGGTCGCTCACGCCGATCAATGCCGCGGCAGGTACCACCCTCCCGGGAGCGGTCAGTGAATCGCAACGCCGGTATTGAAAGCTACCTGGCAGAAGCCCGGAACTGGGAGCTCGACCGCGCTCGCCGGTCGGAGCGTTCGGCCAGGCTCGCGTGGGTCTTGACCGCCGTCGCAACCGGTATCGCTGTGCTCTCTGTGGCCGCCGTTGCCGGTCTCACACCGCTCAAGCAGCCTGTTCCCGTTCTGATCCGTGTGGACAGCAGCACAGGCATCGTCGACATCGTTCCGGCCTACGAGGGTACGACCGACATCGAACAGGTGGTGACGCGCAATCTGCTGCAGAACTATGTGGTGGCCCGCGAGCGCTACTTTTATGGGATCGCGGAGACGGACTATGAGCTGGTCGCTTCGCAGAATTCGCCTCGTCTCAACCAGGAATGGGCCGCCCTGTGGGCCGCGAACAATCCGGCCTCTCCCCTGAACGCCTACAAGGACGGCACGACCATACGGACGCAGATTCGCTCCGTCAGCTTTCTCAAGCTGGAAAGCGGCAGGGACAGGCTGGCCCAGGTCCGGTTCACCCGATACACCCGCGCCGGCGGTACCGGTGACGAGCAGGCGAGTCACTGGGTCTCGACCGTGGAGTTTGCATACGTCCAGCCTTCCAAGGACAACAAATGGCGCTCGCTCAATCCCCTGGGTTTCCGCATCGTCGAGTACCGCCGCGAACCCGAGGTCGCCACCGCGAGCGCTCCGGCCCACCCGCAGGAGGCGCGATGAAGTCCTACCGCTGCCCGTGGCGCGTGGCGCTCGAAATCGGCATGGCCTCGCTGCTGTGCTTCGCGGCGCCTTTCGCGGATGCCGTGACCGTGCCTCCTGTGGGCAAGGTGGATGCGCGCGTTCGGGTCGTTGCCTACAACGCCGATGACGTCGTCGCGCTGCATGGCTACGTGGGCTATCAGATTCATCTGCGTTTCGCCGAGGGAGAGGAGTTCGTGAACCTCGGCTCGGGTGACAACGGCGCCTTCGATGTGGGCGCGGAGCGCAACCATTTTTTCATCAAGCCGCGGGAAGCACGGGCCGCCACGAACCTCACCGTGCTCACCAACCGGCGGGCTTATCACTTCGACTATGTGGTCTCCGCCCATGCGCCCTCGGGGGCTGCGGGGCGGCGCATGGTGTATTCGATTCGCTTCACCTATCCCGAGGACGAAGCGCGTGCGGCGGCGGCCGACGAGGAACGTCGCCGTGCCGAAGCGCTCATGCGCCGGGCACCCGAGGGGCCGCGCAACACCGACTACTGGTTCTGCGGCAGCGGGTCGCTGAAGCCCTTGAGCGCTTCCGACGACGGCATCCAGACCCGGCTGCGCTTCCAGGCTCGTGCCGAATTCCCGGCGCTGTTCGTGCAGAACGACGACGGATCCGAGTCGCTGCTGAACTTCAACGTCGAGGACGACGAGGTGGTCATCCACCGGCTCGCACGACGGTTCATCCTGCGCCGCGGCAGTCTGGTGGGTTGCGTCGTGAACCGGTCCTTCCACGGCGACGGTGCCCGCACCCCGACCCACACGAGCGTGCGAGGCGTCCAGCGCCTCAACGCCGGAGACGGCCCATGACCTCGCACAGCGGCGTGGAACAACCATCTTCATTCGAACCCGGGAACCGACGCCCCGGTGGTGCAGCCGGCGAGGTGGACCCGGCGACCGGGGAGATCCTCGCCCCACGCGACATGCACGAGCGCGCCGAACGCCCGGCAGACGGCGAGGGCGCGTCGGTCGAGGGAGAGCGCACCATTCCCTCGGTCAATCGCGAGCGATCCATCCAGTCGAGGATCAGGAGTTCACTGGCCCTTTCCACCATCCTTCTCCTTGGCGCCGGGTTTCTCTTTTGGTACTACGGGACCCAGTATTCCCGCAACCGCGAGAGCCTGGAGACTGCGCGCAGGACGGCCCTGGCCCGTGCCGGCGGCGAGATGAAGGTCCCGCCATTGGGGCACATCCAGCCGCCCCGCGCATCCGATGCAGCCTCGGCAGCCAGCGCGGGGCCGCCCCCCGCGCCTGCGGCCGCAGCGGCCAACGGCGGACCTCCGCCGAAGACACCCGAAGAGCTGGCCCTTGAACGGCAGCTGGCCGCCCCGGTCCTGCGGCGTGCGCCAATGCTGCAGGGCGGCAACGCACCCGCGCATGCATCCTTGGGAACCGCCACGGACACGCCTTCCTTCAGCGGGATCGGTGGCGTGCCCCACATGGCGCAACTGCTTGGCGCCGCCCCGGCCTCCGGGGCAGCGACCACAAGCAACGGGAGCAGTCCGCTTGCGGCGAACCTCAAGCCGACGCCCACGCCCGCCATCGCCGCCACGATGCTCGCGACGCGGCGCCTGCTGCTGCCCAAGGGGGCCTTCATCGACTGCACGCTGGAAACGGCGATCGACTCGACCTACGAAGGCATGACCACCTGCATCGGTGCGAACGACATCTACGGTGCGGACGGCAAGGTGGTCCTCCTGGAACGCGGTACCAAGTACGTGGGCGAGCAACGCGGGGCTCCCCGCCAGGGCCAGGGGCGCGTCTTCATCCTCTGGAACGAAGCGCGCACGCCCACCGGCGTCGTCGTCCAGCTCGCATCGCCCGGTACGGACGAACTCGGCCGCAACGGCCTGCCCGGCTTCGTCGATACCCATTTCTGGGAGCGCTTCGGCGCGGCCATCCTGGTCTCGGTGATCGACGGGACCATGCAGGCCTTCGCCGCGCATCGGCAAGGAGGCTCCACCGTCGGCGGTGGCACCGGCGTGGTGCTGGCGCCGCAGGGCAGCCGCGACGTGCTCACGGAGATCCTGCGAAGCACGGTCTCGATGCCCCCCACCGTCATCAAGAACCAGGGCGAGCGCATCCAGATCCTGGTTGCCCGCGATGTGGATTTCAGGAGCGTCTATGCCCTTAGGACCGTCTCCACCCCTCCTTGAGCGCGAGTCCGGCGCGACGCCCAGCGGCCTTCAGCCTGCAGGTCAGCCTCCGGGTGCGGCGCCGCCTGGCCCTGCAACGACCCCACCCTCGTCGCTGGCGCTGTTTCTCGGCCCGCTCGAGCCGCTGCTGAACGACCCGGAAGTGACCGAGATCTGCATCAACGCGCCGGGCGCGGCTTTCGTGGAGCGGCAGACGGGCTGGACGCGCGAGGTCCTCGCGTTCGCCAGCTTCGAATGGTGCATGTCCATCGCCAAGCTGGTGGCCAACTTCACGCGCCAGCGCGTCTCTGCGAGCGAACCGCTGCTGTCCGCCACATTGCCCGGCGGCGAACGCATCCAGCTCGTGCTGCCGCCGGCCACCCTGGAAGGCACCGTATCGATCACCATCCGGCGGCCGTCAGGCGCCATCTGGACCCTGGAGGAACTCGAACAACGCCACGTCTTCGCGCAGACGTGCCGCGCACCCGGGGTGCGAGCGCCGCAGGCGGCCTCTCAAGAGCTGCGCGACGACGACCGCGAGCTCGCGGCGCTTCTTGAGGGTGGGCAGTTCGTGCCTTTCCTGCGCCGGGCCGTCCAGCTGCGCAAGAACATCCTCCTGTCCGGCGCCACCGGGTCCGGCAAGACCACGGTCAGCAAGGCGCTGATCCTCGAGGTGCCTGCGCAGGACCGGCTCATCACCATCGAGGACGTGAAGGAGCTGTCGCTGCGCAACCAGCCCAACCATGTGCGGCTCTTCTATTCGCAGGGTGCCCAAGGGCAGGCGGAGGTCACGCCCGGCCAGTTGCTGGCGAGCGCGAAGCGGCAGCGCCCCGACCGGGTCTTCGTGTCGGAGCTGCGAACCGGCGAGGAGGTCTACGACTACCTGGTGTCCGTCAACACGGGTCATCCCGGGTCGATCACCAGCGTGCATGCGGACAGTGCCGAGATGGCCTTCGTGGCCTTGGCCCAGCTCATGAGACGCAGTCCTGCTGGTCGCGGCATGAGCACGCGCGAAGGCGTTGAATTGGCCCAATTGAGCGTGGATGTGGTGGTGCAGTGCGCGCGCGAGCGGCAGCACCGGATCGTGCGGGAGATCTGGCATGAACCAGGCACCAAACTCCGAGGCCTGGCCTAGCCCTTTCAGGATCGCGGTCGCGCTGCTTGCAGCGGCGACGTTTGGCCTGTATCTGGCTGGCTATGTCTTCCTCGTCGCGATGAAACTGCCGCCGGCGCATGCGACGCTGCTGACCCTCTACCAGTACTGGGCGGCCGAAGGCGAGCGTCCCGCGGTGTGGCGCACGCTCCTGGCCTCGCTGGTGGGTTCGCAGGCCCTGACGCTGGGTCTCGTCGGCCTCGCGATGCTGCCGAGGCAGCGCCCCCTCTACGGCGAAGCGCGCTTCGCCAGCCGGCGCGAGATCGCGAAGGCGGGCCTGCTCGACGAACACGGCATCATCCTCGGACGCCTGGGCGGGCGCTATCTGGTCCTGCCGGGCCAGCAGGGGGCCGCGCTGGAAGCGCCCCCTCGCAGCGGCAAGGGCGTGGGCGTGGTGATTCCCAACCTGCTGAACTGGCCCGGCTCGACCATCGTCAGCGACGTCAAGGGCGAGAACTTCATGCGCACCGCGGGTTTTCGCGCGGCGCACGGGCAGGCCGTCCACCTGTTCGACCCCCTGTCCGAGCGCGAATGCTCCGCGCGCTGGAACCCGCTGGGCTACGTGTCCGAGTCGCCCTACCGCTGCATCGACGATCTGCAGCGCATCGGCACGATGCTGTTTCCCGATCCGCTGGCCGGAGATCCTTTCTGGACCTCGTCGGCGCGCTCGCTTTTCCTGGGCATCGCCCTCTACCTGTTCGAGACCGAGGGGGCCCCACGCACCCTGGGGGAAGTGCTTCGCCAGGGCATGGCCAGCGACGACGAAGGTTTCCAGAAGCACTGGAAGCGGGTGATCGACGCCTGCGACCGGGCCGGCTATCCGCTGTCCCATGAGGCGGTCCAGAGTCTGTATGACGTCATCGACCTCGCTCCGACGACGGCCTCGAGCATCCGCAAGACCTTCACGAGCCGCCTGGACCTGTGGCTCAACCCGATGATCGACGCGGCCACGTCCGCCAACGACTTCGATCTGCGCGAGCTTCGCAAGCGGCCGATCTCGATCTACGTGCAGATCAATCCGGACAACATCGCTCGCCTGCAGCCTTTGCTCAATCTTTTCTTCCAGCAGGCCATCGGCCTGCAGACGCGCGAGTTGCCGGAGCACAACCCGGCGCTGCGCCACCAACTGCTCCTGATGCTCGACGAATTTCCAGCGTTGGGGCGGATCCCTGTCATTGCGGAGTCCACCGCCTTCCTGCCAGGGTACAACGTGCGCACGGTCATCATCGTGCAGTCCAACTCCCAGCTCGTGGAGAAATACGGACTCGAAGGCGCCAAGTCCATCAGGAAGATGCTGGCCGCACGCATCGTGTTCCCGCCGAGGGAATACGACGATGCAGAAGCCATCTCGCGGGAACTGGGCACCCGCACGGTCCGGCAAAGGAGCATCAGCCGTCCGATGTGGGGCGGCGCGGGCAAGTCTGCCTCCGTCACCATCAGCGACCAGCCTCGCCGCCTGCTGCTGCCACAGGAAATCAAGGAGCTCGGTTCCTCCCGGATGATCCTTTTCTATGAAGGACTGCGCCCCGTGCTCGCGCAGCGCATCTTCTACTTCCGCGACAACGTCTTCGCGAGCAGGGAGTTGCCTCCCCCGCCGGTGCCGAAGCTGGACGTGGCCCGATCGGGGTGCGCTGTCACAGCCGCAGGGGCGGTACCCGCCGACAGCGAGGCCGCCGCCGCGGGGGAGTGTCCCGCCCTGCCCGCCGATCCCGGCGCGCTGCGGCCGCGCGGCCGCCCTGCGTCAACGAAAGATGCCGATGTCCGGCGCGGCGGTGAACAGGACGATGAATGGAGGCTGGAGGACTTTTCGTTCGACTTCGACGACGTGGAAATCCCCGTCGAGAAGCTCAGTGAGGAGGACGTCCAGCGCTGTGCCGACGCCTTCATGGCGCAGGTCCTCGACTGAAGACCCGAAGACCTGAAGCCGTTCCAGCGGCCGCGCCCGTCACCTTCCCTTCCCCTCATCACAAAGGATGCCACCATGTCCCGCATCGAACTCCCTGAAGGCCTCGCCACCGACAGCGAGGGCAGCATGTCCGGGGACTTGGCCGGCACTGTCCAAGCGGACGCTGCGCCCGCCCACGGCACATACGCCCGTGTCCCCGACGCCATCGAGCGGAATTACCTGCGCGTCGACGACCGCTATTTCTTCCCGGATCGCACGCTGGCGTTCATCGACGAAGGCCATCGCATCCGTGTAGGAACCGAGAACCTCGAGGTACTGCGCAACGTCGTCGCGATCGCGCAAGCGCGCGGCTGGCAGGCAATCTCGCTCAGAGGCACCGAGGCTTTCCGGCAGAACCTGTGGCGCGAGGCCACGTTGCGCGGGATCGAAGTCCAGGGCTATGAGCCCATGCCAGCCGAAATCCAGCAGCTGCATCGGATGCAGGTGCGCAGGCATCCGTCGCGTGGCGCCGGACAGAGGCCGGCAGCCCCGGACAGCGGCCCCGATCCAGGCCAGCAATTCAAAGACGGGCCGCGATCGCGCGAGGGCTCGCGCCCGACCATCCAGGGCCTGCTCGTCGCCGCGGGGGCCGCGCCGTACCGGTTCGACGCTACACAGCGCATGTCCTTCTACGCGACGGTCCGCTCGGAAGCCGGTGAGCGCACCGTCTGGGGCGCGGATCTCGAGCGCGCCCTTGCCGAATCGGCCTCCCGTCCACGCCTCGGTGACGAGGTGGTGCTGCGCCAGGAGGGCACCCATCCGGTCAAGATCCGGGACGCCTCCCGCGACATGGCGGGTGACGCCATCAGCGAAAAGACCCTCGTCGTGCAGCGCGCGAGGTGGCGCGTCGAAACCGCGGACCACCTGCGTGCCATGAAGCGCCACGCCGAGCACGTGCGCACAGGAGGACCTCTCTTCGAGACGTTGCTGCGCCAGGAACCCGGGCTGGCCGCGGCCAGGGCGGCCCTCGAGCTCGCCGCGCAATACGCGCGGCGCGTCACCACCGATCGGGCCTCGCAGCAAGGGCTGATGCACCTGATCTGGGAACGAATGGCCGATGCGCTGGAGCAAGGCCGTTCGATCCGTCTGCCGGCACGACGTCCACGTGCGATGCCCATGCAGGGTCGCGCACGCGGTGGCCGAGCCCTCGAGGAGCCAAGCCATGAGCGCTCCTAGGTCGCGACGCAGGTCCAGGCCAACGCGACCGGAAACGCCTTGCCGCGGCGGGCCTGGCCGCCGCGCGAACGGCGCGCGCAGCGCTGCGCGCCGCTTTCGCGGCATCGCCATCGTCCGCACGGGCACAGCCCTGGACGGTTCCGGACGGTTCGCTGGAGGCGCTCAAATGGGTCGCTCTGGTGCTCATGGCGGGGGACCACATCAACAAGTACCTGCTGCACGAGGCCAGCGGAAGCCTCTACGCGCTGGGACGACTGGTGATGCCGCTCTTTGGCTTCGTGCTCATGACCCATCTGGCGCGACCCGAGGCCTTCCGCAACGGGGTGCATCTGCGCGTGATGAAGCGGCTGGCGGTATTTGCGCTGCTCGCGACGCAACGCCGTCAGACAGACGACGCTCAGTGACACTGGCTTGCCTTACGCGGTAGGGGTCACCTCTGCCGTCGTGGTCCGGCCACCTGGCGTTCAGCCGCTGCCCCCAATCCCTACAACGGCATGGGCCACCTGCCAGTGACGCCTGGGCGCACGAGTTTCGTCCGCGCCCGCCGTCTGCGGCATCAACGCGCGCGCTGCACGCGAACCGGCACCGACTTGTACGACGGCGTGCCGCTGCGCGGATCACGGTGCGACAGCGCGATCAGCACGTTGGCCTCGGGGTAGTAGGCTCCGGCCGATCCCCTGGGAATGTCGTAGGCCACCGCGGTGAGGTTCCTGAGCACGGCGCCGGGCGAGGCCGCCTCGCCTTCGAAGGGCACGGCTTCCAGGTCCACGCGGTCGCCCGGCGCCAGGCCTTGCGCGGCCAGGTCGTCGGGGTTCAGGAACACCACGTCCCGGCGCCCGAAGATGCCGCGGTAGCGGTCGTCGAAGCCGTAGATGGTGGTGTTGTACTGGTCATGGCTCCTGAGCGTGGCCAGGGTCAGCACCGCCGCGCCTGCCGCGCGCGGGTCCTCCTGGATGCCCGGCATGACCATGAACTGCGCCTTGCCCGAGGGGGTGTGCCAGATGCGCTGCGCAGGTCCGATTGGCAGCCGGAACCCGCCCGGCTGCCGGATGCGCAGGTTGTAGTCGGCGAACCCCGCCAAGACACCCTCGATGTCGTCGCGGATGCGGCCGTAGTCGGCCACCAGGGCATCCCAGTCGATGCCGTGCCGGTCGCCCAGCACCGCCTTGGCGATGCCCGCGACGATGGCCGGCTCCGAACGCACCTGGTCCGACGGCGGCGGCAGGCGCCCGGTGGAAGCGTGCACCATCGACATGGAATCTTCCACGGTGATCGATTGCGCGCCGCCCGCCTGCAGGTCGAGTTCGGTGCGCCCGAGGCAGGGCAGCAGCAGGCTTTGCCTGGCGGTGAGCAGGTGCGATCGGTTGGGCTTGGTTGCGATGTGCACGACCATTTCCAGGCCGCGCATGGCCGCAAAGGTGCGCTGCGGGTCGGGCATGGCCACGGCCAGGTTGCCGCCCAGGCACATGAGAAATCTCGAGCGGCCCGCTTCGATGGCTTCGACGGCTTCGGCGGCGTCGTGCCCGGGCTGCGCCGGCGGCGTGAAGCCGTAGACCCGCTCGATGCCCTGGCGCAGCGCCAGCGGCGCCTTCTCGTCGATGCCCACCGTGCGGTTGCCCTGCACATTGGAGTGTCCGCGCACCGGGCAGATGCCCGCGCCGGGGCGCCCGTAGTTGCCGCGCAGCATCAGCAGGTTCGAGATCTGCTGCACGTTGTCGGTGCCCAGCCGATGCTGGGTGATGCCCATGCCGAAGGCGATGATGGTGGCCTTGGCTTTGCAGTAGAGCCTTGCCACATGCTCGAGCGACGCGCGGCCCAGGCCCGAGGCGCGCTCCACGTCGGCCCATTCGGTGGCGCGCAGGTCATCGGCCAGCGCGTCGAAGCCCTGGGTGTGCGCGGCGATGAAATCGCGGTCGAGCAGACCCGCGCCGCCGGCGGCCAGGTCGTCGTCATCGAGGGCCAGCACGGCCTTCATGACGCCCTTGAGCGCGGCGGCGTCCCCGCCGACCTTCACCTGCAGGTAGTCGCTGGCGATGTCGGTCGCGCTGAAGGTGGCCATCTCCAGCGGGTCCTGCGGCGCCGCGAAGCGTTCCAGCGCGCGCTCGCGCAGCGGGTTGAACACCACGATCGGTGCGCCGCGCCGTGCGGCCGCATGCAGCGTGGTCATCATGCGCGGATGGTTGGTGCCGGGGTTGTGCCCCATGGAGATGATCAGGTCGGCATGGTCGAAGTCTTCCAGCGACACCGTGCCCTTGCCGATGCCGATCGACTGCGGCAGGCCCACGCTGGTGGCTTCGTGGCACATGTTCGAACAGTCGGGAAAATTGTTGGTGCCGTAGGCGCGCGCGAACAGCTGGTAGAGGAACGCCGCTTCGTTCGACGCGCGGCCCGAGGTGTAGAACTCCGCCATGTCGGGCGAGGGAAGCGCTTTCAGCACCTTCGCGATGCGCGCGCAGGTCTCGTCCCATCCGATCTGCACGTAGCGGTCCGTGGCCGCGTCGTAGGCCATCGGGTGCGTGAGGCGGCCCAGGTCCTCGATGTCGTGGTCGCGCCAGCCCAGCAGCTCGCTCACGGTGTAGCGCTGGAACACCTCGGGCGTGGCGCGCTTGCGCGTGGCTTCCCAGGTCACGGCCTTGGCGCCGTTCTCGCAGAACTCGAAGGCCGAGGTGTGCTTCGGGTCGGGCCACGCGCAGCCGGGGCAGTCGAAGCCGTCGGGCTGGTTGTTGCGCAGCATGATGCGCGTGCCCGAGACGGCGCTCATCTGGCCGTGGATGGCCTTGGCGACCGCGCCCAGCGCGTCCCAGCCTCCGGCGGGGTGTTCGTACTGGCGGATGCCTGCGTCGGCGGAGCGGGTCATGACGTTGTCCTTGGGCGGATTGAAGTGTTCAGTTGCTGCACACGAAGCGAAGTGCGCGCGGGAAGTCGGTGGCGACCAGGTGCCATCGTGCGGGTTGCCGCTTGCACCGCGGTTTCATGAAGGCGGCGACATATTTCATCTGTAGCGCGGCGCGACATTCGCCACGTGCACGGCAACACGGAATTGCATCTGCAACATGCCCGCCTGAAATGAAATGACCCGGCAACCGGCCCGGCGCAAAGTGCATCCATGGGCCACCGGCCAAGCATCAGCCGGCGGTCCATCCACCCTCTCCGATGCGACCGATACAACCTGCAGGCACTTCCATGTCCATGACACCTGAATCCACCATCGCCCGCCGCCAGGCGCCCTTGCACACGCCGACCGCGCTTGGCGCCGAGGCCCGGCGCGACATCGGCGGCGGCCTTGCCGCCCTGCTCGCGGACAGCTTCGCGCTGTACCTGAAGACCAAGAACTTCCATTGGCACATGTCGGGCCCGCACTTTCGCGACTACCACCTGATGCTCGACGAGCAGTCGGACCAGATCTTCGCCATGACCGACCCCATCGCCGAGCGCGCCCGCAAGCTGGGAGGCACCACGCTGCGCTCGATCGGCGACATCACGCGCCACCAGCGCCTGTCGGACAACGATGCGCCGTTCGTCACCCCGGCCGACATGCTGGCCGAGCTGCGCGAGGACAACCTGCGCCTGGTCGACTTCATGCGCGCCACGCACGGCATGTGCGACGGCTACGGCGACGTGGCCACAGCCAGCCTGCTGGAGGTCTGGATCGACGAGACCGAGCGCCGCGCATGGTTCCTGTTCGAGAGCGGCCGCCAGGGCTGAACGGACGATGGCACCGGGACGCAAGGGCCCGGTGCGCGCCGCCTCAGTGCAGCACCTGCACCTGCGGCTCGAACACGTAGCCTGCCCCGCGCTCGGTGCGGATCATCTTCGGCGCCGAGGCATCGATCTCGATCTTGCGGCGCAGCCGCAGGATCTGCACGTCGATGGAGCGGTCGTACACCTCGGCGCCATGCAGGCGCGACAGCTCCAGCAGCTGGTCGCGCGAGAGCACGCGCTGGGGCTGCTCGCACAGCGCCAGCAGCAGGTTGAACTCGCCGTTGCTCAGTTCCACGCGCTGCCCCTCGGGCGAGGTCAGCCGGCGCGCCAGCAGGTTCAGCTCCCAGCCCGCGAAGCGGTAGGCCCGGCGCTTGGTGCTGCGCCCGGCCGGCGCCGCCTCGGTGCGCGCCTGATAGCGGCGCAGCACGGCGCGGATGCGCGCGAGCATTTCCCGGTTGCTGAAGGGCTTGGTGACGTAGTCGTCGGCGGCGATCTCCAGGCCCATGACACGGTCGGCCTCGTCCTGCTTGCCGGTGACGATGATCACCGGCAGCTCGCTGGTGTCGCGCAGGCCGCGCGCCAGCTGCATGCCATCCTCCCCGCCCAGGCGCAGGTCGAGCAGCACCAGGTCGATGACCGTCTCCTGCAGCACCGCGGTCATCTCGGCGCCGCTGGCCACGGCCGTCACCTGGAATTCGTTCTCCGTCAGGTACGCGGACATCAGCTCGCGCAGTGCCGGGTCGTCGTCGACCACGAGGATGTGGGGTGCAGCAGTGTTCATGGCGCCCGAAGCGTAATTCAATTGGTCCTACGGGCGCCTACCGGCACATTACAAATGAAATGAAGCGCCGCCGATCTGACATCGCCCCGGCACCTGCGTCGGCGCCAATACGTTCCTGGGGCGCTGGAGCGCCGGCACGAACAGGGACTGATTTCATGTCGAACATCATGGTTTTCGAGGAAGATGGCGCGATGCGCGTGCTGATCTCCGAATGGCTGGGCAGCGAGGGACACCGGGTCCGCTCGCTGCCGCCGCATGGCGCCGCGCTCGACGCCGCGGCCGACCCCACGGTCGACCTCGTCGTGCTCGACCTGCCGCATCCGCGCTCGCGCAGCGGCGACGCCTTGCGCGCCGTGCAGGCCGTGCACGCCGCGTATCCGCGCTCTGCGGTCGTCGGCATCTCCGCGCAGGTGGCGCGCAGCCTGGGCGACACCTCGGAGGTCACCCGGGCGCTGGGGGTCAGCCGACTGCTCGCCAAGCCCTGCTCCCGGGAAGAGCTGCTGGGCGCCGTCGCGGCCGCCCTCGCCGCATGACGTCGAGCGAGCGGCTGCGACAGCGGATCATCGCGGCGGGCGTGGTGCTGGTGGCGGCATTCGCCGGCTCGGCGGTCTACGACGGCTGGCGCCTGCACCAGCAGATCACCTTCGCGACCGAACGCGAGCTCGGCAACCTCGCCAAGGCCCTGGCCGAGCAGGGCGCCCGCAACCTCCAGGCCGTCGACCTGCTGCTGCGCGACACCGGCGAGTGGTGGGAGACCACCGGCCGTGCGCTGGCGCCCGAAGCCGTCGCGGAGGCGCTCGCCTCGCGCGTGGTGGGCGTGTCGCAGGTCAGCGTGCTGACGGTGGTCGACGCCCAGGGCCGGCAGCGGCACCGCTCGCGCGTCACGGGCGAGCCGCTGGCCGACGTCTCGGACCGGCCGTACTTCCAGCATCAGCGCCAGGGCTCCGCGGACGGCCTGTTCATCAACGAGCCGGTCGTCACGCGCACCGACGGGCGCCCCGCACTGGTGGTGTCACGCCGGCTCACGGCGCCGGGGGGCGGCTTCGACGGGGTCGTCACCGCCATCGTCACTTTGCAGGAACTGCAGGCCGCCTATTCGGCCCTGGCGCTGGGGGAAGGCAGCGCGCTGCTGCTCACGCTGGACGACGGCACGCTGGTGGTGCGCCAGCCGGAGGAGCCCGGCATGCCCAGCGGCCAGCGCTTTCCGGAACTCACGGCGCTGCGGGGCGCCCCGCTGATCGACCGCTCGGTGAGCCCCGTCGACGGCAGGGCCAAGCTGGTCGCCGCCGTGGGCCTGGGCAAGCGGCCGCTGACCCTGACCATCACGCGCGACGAACACCATGCGCTGCGCCCCTGGCACGACGAGATGCGAAGCGCCATCGTGCGCACGCTGCTGCTCGCGACGCTGGTGATGCTCACGATCGCCGGGCTGTTGCGCCAGCTGCGGCGCCTGGAAGCCGGCGAGGCCGAGAAGGCGGCCCTGCAGGCGCGGCTGCAGAAGGCCCAGCGGCTGGAGTCGCTGGGCACGCTGGCCGGTGGCATCGCCCACGACTTCAACAACATCCTGGGCGCGATCCTCGGTTTCGGCGAGATGGCCCAGCAGCATGCCGAGCCCGGCAGCGACATGCGCCGATACATCGACCGCGTGATGCAGGCCGGCGCGCGCGCGCGCGTGCTGGTGCGCCGCATTCTCGAGTTCAGCCGCAGCGGCGTGGCCGAGCGCCTGCCGGTGAACATCCAGGCCGTGGTGGAAGAGGCCCTGGCGATGCTGCGCCCGACATTGCCCGAGGCCATCCGCATCGACACGCGGCTGGAGGCCGGCACGGCCGCCGTGCTGGGCGACGGCACGCAACTGCACCAGGTGGTGATGAATCTGTGCACCAACGCCGCCCAGGCGCTGGGCGACGCCGGCAGCATCGCGGTCGGGCTGGATCGCGCCACCTCGAGCGTGGCGCAGCCGATGCTGCATGGCGAACTGGCTCCCGGCACCTATGTGCGGCTGGTGGTCGCCGACACCGGCGCGGGCATGCCGCCCGAGGTGCTGCAGCGCGCCTTCGATCCCTTCTTCACCACCAAGAAGCTGGGCGAAGGCACGGGCCTGGGGCTGTCGATGGTGCACGGCATCGTCACCGACCTGGGCGGCGCCATCGACATCGAGTCCGAGCCCGGCCACGGCACGCGCGTGACGGTGTGGCTGCCCGTGTGCGGCGAGTCCGAGGCGCCGCCCGCGCGCCCCGACCCGGCCTGGCCGCGCGGCAACGGGCAGGTCGTGATGGTGGTGGACGACGAGCGGCCGCTGGTCGAGCTGGCCGAGGAACTGCTGGCCGAGCTGGGCTACGAGCCGGTCGGCTTCGATTCGAGCGAACGCGCGCTGGAGGCCTTCCTGGCCGACCCGCAGCGCTTCGATGCGGTGCTCACCGACGAGATGCTCCCCGGCATGGCAGGCAGCGAGCTCGCCGCCAGGGTGCTCGCCCTGCGTCCCGGCCTGCCGGTGATCCTGGCCAGCGGCAATGTCGGTGCGGCGCTCGAGCAGCGTGCGCGCGAGGCCGGCGTGGTCGCGCTGCTGCGCAAGCCGCTGGGGTTGCAGGAGCTCGCGGAAAGCCTTGCGCACGCGCTGGACGCACGCTGACGGCGCGCGATGGACTGAGAGCTTGCAGGGCGCATTACGGCTGAAACAGGCACACCGCCCGCTGCAATGCCCGCGCAACACGCGGCGTCGACAGTGAAGGCTCCATTCAACCCCAGGAGTTCTTCATGAGCAGCATCACCACCACCGACGGCACCGAGATCTACTACAAGGACTGGGGCAGTGGCCAGCCCGTCGTGTTCAGCCACGGCTGGCCCTTGTCTTCCGACGCCTTCGAGGACCAGATGTTCGCGCTGGCCTCGCAAGGCTTTCGCTGCATCGCGCACGACCGCCGCGGCCACGGCCGTTCCAGCCAGCCCTGGCAGGGCAACGACATGGACACGTACGCCGACGACCTGGCCGAACTGGTGAAGAAGCTCGACCTCAGGGACGCCATTCACGTCGGCCACTCGACTGGCGGTGGCGAGGTCGCGCGCTACATCGGCCGCCACGGCACCGCGCGCGTGGCCAAGGCGGTGCTCATCGGCGCCGTGCCGCCGCTGATGGTCAAGACGCCCGCCAACCCGGGCGGCACACCGCTGGCGGCCTTCGACCAGATCCGCACCGCCGTGCTGGCCGACCGCTCGCAGTTCTGGAAGGACCTGAGCATTCCCTTCTACGGCTTCAACCGCGCGGGCGCCAAGGTGTCCGAAGGGGTGCGCGAATCGTTCTGGCAGCAGGGCATGGCCGCAGGCATGCCGGCCTCGTATTTCTGCGTGAAAGCGTTCTCGGAAACCGACCTCAGCGAGGACCTGAAGAAGTTCGATGTGCCCACCCTCATCCTCCACGGCGACGACGACCAGATCGTGCCCATCGCCGACTCGGCGCTGCTGTCGGCGAATCTGGTGAAGGGTGCGGTGCTGAAGGTCTACCAGGGCGCGCCGCACGGCATGTGCACCACGCGCAAGGATGACGTCAACAGCGATCTGCTGGCGTTCGCGCAGGGCTGAACGCGGCGCGAGGTGGCCGCAGGGGCATCCCGCCGCGGGCGCTGCCCCAGGTCCTGGCAGCAGCTGCGGCGCGGCATGGATGACCTGCAATGTCATGAATACTGATAAATATTGTCCTTTCTAGACATGGTGAAGACGCCGAAGATTCGGTCGAACGCGTACCGGAGCTGTCCGGCGCAAGCACCCGCATCCAACGATCGCCGCCATTCTGGAAGGACCTCGAATTGATCCATTTCGACCATCTTTGCCTCGCAACGCCCAACGTCTACGAATCCACCTTCAGGCTCAGCCAGGAGACGGGCCTGGGCAACTACGACGGGGGCTTTTTCCCGCTCTACGGCGTCGGCCATCGCGTGGTGCCCTTGGCGCCGGACGTGTACATCGAGCTTGAAAGCATCGTGGACCAGCGCAAGCTGCGAGACGGCGTTCCCTTCACGGCCTTCATGGCGCGCCAGACGCAGGCGGGCGAACGCTTCATCGGCTGGTGCCTTCGCGCGGACACCCGCGACGAACTCGACGCGTTCGCCGCGCACCATCGCACCACGGTGGACGAGCGCACGACCGGCAAGGACGCCGGGCGCCAGATGATGAACGGGACGCGCGGCTTCGCGCTGCAGACACCCAGCGCGCTCACGGCATGGCCGTCGGGCAAGCCCAACCTGTATTTCAAGCCCGACGCGGGCACGCATGCGGCGAGCCTGCCGGTCGTCCCGGGATCGGGTACCACCCACGGGCGCGGCATCGCGTGGATCGAGATCGGCGAGTCCGAGACGGCGCTGGCCGCCTGGCTGGGCGATGTGGCCTCGCCGCGCGGCTTTCCCTTCGAGATCCGCTACAACGGCGGCCCCGCGGGCTTCTACGCCGTCGGCGTGGACACGGACCAAGGCGTCAAGGAAATCCGGCGCGCCGCCGTGCAACTGGAGGCTCCATGAAGACGCTGCTTCGCGCCCGCGGCGTGCTGGCGCTGGCGGCGGCGCTGTTCACGGCGGGCCTCGCACAGGCCCAGGTGGCCTACCCGAGCCGTCCCGTCTCGATCGTCATCGGCTACCCGGCGGGCGGCAGCGTCGACGCCGTGGGGCGCGCCGTGGCCGACGGCCTCGCCAGGCAGCTCGCCGCCCCCGTCGTGGTCGAGAACCTGGGCGGCGCCGCCGGGGCCATCGGCGTGCAGCGCGTTGTCAACGCCGCGCCCGACGGCCACACGCTGGTCTTCGGCTCCAGCAGCGAATTCGTCGCCACGCAGCTGCTCAATCCGGCCCAGAAATACGACGCCTCGAAAGACCTGGTGCCCGTGGGCTACGTGGGTGCCATTCCGCTGGTGCTGGTCGCATCCACGCAAAGCGGCGTGAAGACACTCGAGCAGTTCGTCTCGGCCGTGAAGGCGAACCCGGGCAAGTACAGCTACGGGACCTCGGGCATCGGCTCGATGCTGCACTTCTCGGGCGAGCTCGTGAAGAAGCAGGCAGGGCTGTCGATCACGCACATTCCCTATCGCGGCGCGAGCAACATCGGCAGCGACCTGGCCGGCGGCTCGATCGAGTTCGCATTCCTCGGGCCCGGCGCCGCCAAGCCCTTCATCGACAGCGGTCGCATCGTGCCGGTCGCGGTGACCAGCGCGCAGCGCATCGCCCTGCTGCCCGCCGTGCCCGCGCTGGGCGAACATCCCGCGCTCAAGGGCTACGACCTGGTGGCCTGGTATGCACTGATGGCGCCGCGCAAGACACCGCCGGACATCGTCGCCAAGCTCCAGGCCGCCTTGAAGGACACCTTGCGCGAACCGGCCGTGCGCCAGCGCCTGGAGCTGATCGGCGTCGTGGTCGGCCGCGGCGACGAGAACCTTGCGCAGGTCATGACGAAGGACGCGGGCCAGTATCGGCGCATCGTCGAGTTCGCGGGCATGCGCCAGTAGGACGCGGGCCTCGCGCGGCTCGAGCCCCGCGCGACGCTTCAACCGCCGTTGCGCGCAGCAGCGAAGATGGCCGCCCTCGACTGCGAGACCCTCTGCGCGGTGCGGCCCGCGTCATGGTTCAGCAGCCGCCCGCCGGACAGCAGCGCCTGTCCGTCCACGAACACCGTGTCGATCTCCCGCGCGCCGGTCTGCAGCAGGAGGTGGGCGCACAGATCGTCCGCGATCGAATCGCCGAACAGGCCCTTTCGAACGAGCACGATGTCCGCGCGCTTGCCTGCCTTGAGCGAGCCGATCCGGTCGGCCATGCCCAGGACCTGCGCACAGCCGATGGTCGCGCGGCGGATCAGGTCGGCGGGCCGCAGCAGGGGCATGCCGGGACGCACCGCAGGCCGGCGGCCGGTGACTTCCTCGCGCGCACGCGCCGTCAGGCCGTCGATGAAACCCTGCACGGCGTACATCACGCGCAGCTGCATCATGGGGTCCGAGGCCACGTGGCATGGAACGTCGCAGCCGAACACCACCGGCACAGCGTGCTCGGCGGCGCGCCGCACCACGTCGGCGGGCGTGCCCTGCACGTCCGCCGAAGGCGTGAAGCACAGCGGCATCGCGCTGCGCGCCATGCGCCGCAGCTCCTCGTCGGTGAGCAGGTTGCCGTGGATGCCCAGCAGATCGGGCCCCAGCAGGCCCTGGTCATCCAGCGCCGCGACGTCGCCCAGGGCGTTCAGGTGAATGCAGCTCGCAGCGCCCAGCGCGCGAGCGAACGCAAGCTGGCCGGCCACGTTCGCCGTCCCGATCGATTCGATGCCGAAGTTCACCGTGGTGCGGCTGCCCGGATCGTCGAAGCGCTCGAACACCCGCCGCGCATCCGCGAAGCGCGCGGCCTCGCTGTCGAAGGCGTCGGGCAACTCGCTCATGAACGAGTAGGTGAAGACGTGCCGGATGCCGGATTCGCGCAGCCCCTCGATCGCAGCGTCGGCATAGCCGGGCGCGCGGATGTTGTGGCAGTAGTCGACCACCGTCGTCGTGCCATAGGAAAGCATCTCGTGGCCGCCGACACAGCCTGAATTGAAGTTGTCGACCGGCTGAAAGTAACGCCGCAGCGGCAACAGCCGGGTGAAGTAGTTGCCCGTCCACAGGTCGGGCACATAGCCGCGAAGCACCGTCTGCCACATGCAGTTGTGCGCATCGATGAGGCCCGGCAGCGCGATCATGCCGCTCGCGTCCACCACCGCCGCGCCCTCGCAGCTCTGCCCATGGCTGGACGCGATGTCCGGCGCGACCCGCACGATGGCGCCGTTGTCGATCAGGATGTCGCATCCCCGGATCTCGCCGCACGCATCTTCCATGGTGATGACGTCGGCGTTGCGGATCAAGGTCCTCTGGTTCATGGGATCATTTCCGTCGCGTGGCGCTCGCCTTGACGCGCCAGGCGCCTTTGTTTATCGTCCGATCACTTTGAAGCGGGCGAGCTAATTTGTCAATCGATCAATAACCCAGGGACATCCCGACCCACATGGCCACCAGCAAGCCCCCCGGGGTCCAAGACAGCGCGGCGCCGCCGGCGCGAAGGCGCCTCGCGCCAGAGGACCGCGAACACCAGATCGTGCAGGCGGCGACCGCGTTCTTCGCGCGCAAGGGCTTCGATGCCAGCACCCGCGAACTGGCCGGCGAGCTCGGCATCACGCAGCCCCTGCTCTACCGCTACTTTCCCACCAAGGAGGCGCTGGTCGACCGCGTCTACGAGGACGTGTTCGTGCGGCGCTGGAACCCGGAATGGGAAGAATGGCTGGCGGACCGCTCGGTGCCACTGCCCGAGCGGCTCAAGCGCTACCTGAAGGACTACGCGCGCTTCGTGCTGCGCGGGGAATGGGTGCGCATCTTCATCTACGCGGGCCTCAGCCGCGGCGGCATCAACCAGAAATACCTCGCGCGCCTGCGCGAGCGGCACTTCGTGGTGATTGCCCGCGAGCTGCGTCACAGCCACGGCATTCCCGAACCGCGCAACGCCCAGGAGGAAGACGAGGAGGTCGAGCTCGTCTGGGCCATGCATTCGAGCGTCTTCTACATCGGCGTGCGCAAGTGGATCTACGAATTGCCCACACCCAGGAATCTCGAGCGGCTCATCGACATGCGTGTCGATGCCTTCATTGCCGGCGTGCCGGTGGTGCTGAAGGCGCAACGCTCCTGAGCGCGACTGCAGGCCGTGCGGCCGCGCACCGCACGCTCAGCGCTTGGAGGCACGGCCTCGCGCGCCCTCGCCGCGCCCGCGCACCGGCCGCGCCACGCTGTGCTTCGGCGGCGCCGCGCGACGCACGCGCGCAGGGTGCGGCACGTGCGGCAGCGCATCGAGAAAGCGCTGCGCCGCGGGCGACACGGCCTCCGGCCGCCAGACGATCCGGTACTCGGTCTGCATCTCCAGCAGCGGCAGCGGCCGCGCGACGATCATTTCGCCGGCGAACTGCACCAGGCTTTCCTGCGCCGCGCACAGCCCGAACTCGTTGGCCACCAGCGCGAGCGCCGAGACGATGTCGCCCGCCACGCAAGCCACGCGCGGCTCGAACCCCAGCCGGCGGCAGGCCGTCATGAATTTCGCGCGCAGCGAGGGCCCGCTGCGTTCGGGCGTCACCACCCACTGCGCGTCGACGAGCATCTGCAAGGGGATATCGGCCACCGCGACGAGCGGGTGCCGCTTGGGCATGAGCAGCACATAGTTCTCGGTGCTGTACAGGCGCGACGCCAGCGAGGGATCGGTCACCTCCTGCGTCTGCACGGCGAAGTCGAGCCGGCCGCGGCGCAGGGCCTCGAGCTGCTGAAGCTCCTCCGCGCCCTCGAACTGGAAGGCGATCGAGGGATGGGCGAGCTGCACCTGCCGCGCCGTGCCGGGGATGATGCCGTTGTAGAGCGCGCCGGCCATGTGGCCGATCACCACCGTGCCGCCGATGCCGTCGGCCCTGCGCTGCAGGTCGCGCATCAGGGTCTCGTTGCTTCGCAGCAGCTCGCGCGCATTCGCCAGCAGCTCGCGACCGGCGTTGTTCAGGCGCAGCGAGCGGCCCACCCGTTCGAACAGCGCGAAGCCCACGCGCGCCTCGAGCTGCAGGATGGTGCGGCTCAGGGGCGACGCCGAAATGTGCAGGGCCTCGGCCGCACGGGAGATGCTTTCGTGCTCGGCCACGCTGACGAATTGGCGGAGCATCCGAAGTTCGATCAGATGCATAGGGGTGGTCTTGGGGCGGTCCAGCGGGAAGGCCGAATTCTAGGCACGGGTCTCATGTTCCGCCCGTGGCGGGGGTGATGGGAGTGACGGGTGCGGCGGTGTCCAGCGCCACGGGCACCGACTGGCGAACGAGCTCGAGGAACTGGCGCAGCTTGGCGGGATAGAAGCGTGCGGGCGGGTATGTGAGAAACACGGGCAGCGGCGGTGCCTGCCAGTCGGGCACCACCTCGACGAGCTCGCCGCGCGCCAGGTCGTCCTTGAAGAGCCAGCTGGACCCGACGCACACGCCCAGGCCGTTGAGCGCCGCGCTGCGCAGCGCGAACAGGCTGTCGGTGATCATGCGCGGGGCGATCGCCAACTGTTGCCGCTCGCCGGTGGACGTGTGCACCAGCATCAGCTCGTTGCGGTAGAAGGTGCGCAGCGCCAGCCAGGGCCAGTCCGCCAGCATGCCGGCGTGCGTGGGGGTGGGCCGCCCGGCCAGCACGCTCGGGGCCGCCACTGCGATGCGCGGCACTTCGGAGAGCTTGCGCGCCACCACCATTGGATCGGTCACCTCCCCGACATGGATGGCGCAATCGACGCCCTCGGCAACGAAGTCGGGCTGCCTGTCGTGGAGCAGCCATTCCACGGACACCCGCGGGTAGCGGCGCAGGTATTCGGCCAGCGGACGCACCAGCAGCGCCTGTCCGAAGGCGTGCGGCACGACCACGCGCAAAGTCCCTTCGGGTTCGTTGTCGACGCCGCGCATTTCGGCGTCGAACGCGTGCCAGTCGGCCAGCATCGCCTTGGCCCGCTCGAAACACCGCTCCCCGTCCTCGGTGAGCTTCATCGCGTGGGTCGACCGCTGCAGCAGTTTCACGCCGAGCCAGAGTTCCAGGGCCTGCAGCCGGCGGCTCACCGTCGGCTGGGTCGAGCCCAGCTGCACGGCCGCCGCGGAAAGGCTGCCAGCCTGCACGATGTGGACGAAGGTCTGCAGCAGCTCCACGCGGTCGCTGCTGGAAGCGGTGATGTGATCGGGCCGCGTGGATGCCATGAATCCCTCTTTTATACGTCGCACGAATAAACGTTGTTCGCTCCACGATGCTACCAATCGCCTGCAAGCGGCGTCAGACTTGCGGCATCGAAACGTTTAAGGGTTAACACCATGTCCCATATTCAAGATGTGCATGCATCGGCCGCTCCGGGGGTCCGGCCGGCCGAACCGGCAGGACTCGCGCCCTCGCTCACCTGGATGCTGGCGGCCGGCGCCGGCCTGTCGGTGGCGTCGCTCTACTACAGCCAACCCATGCTGGGCGTCCTGGGCGCGGACATCGGCGCCTCGACGCAGGCCGTGGGCCTGCTGCCGACGCTCACCCAGTTCGGCTACGCGATGGGCATCCTGCTGCTGGCGCCGCTGGGCGACCGCCGCGACAGGCGCACCATCATCCTGATCAAGGCCGCCGTGCTCTGCGCCGCGCTGTTCATGGCCGCGCTCTCGCCTTCCATCTCCACGCTCTTCGTCGCCAGCCTGGTAATCGGCCTGGCCGCCACGATGGCGCAGGACATCGTGCCGGCAGCGGCCACGCTCGCGCCGGAAACACATCGCGGCAAGGTCGTCGGCACCGTCATGACAGGGCTTCTGTCCGGCATCCTGCTCTCGCGCGTGGTCAGCGGGTTCGTCGCCGAGCACTGGGGATGGCGCGCGATGTTCGCGGTGGCCGGCGTGAGCATCGCCGTGGTCGGCCTGGTCGCCTGGAACCGGCTTCCGCGCTTCAAGGCGACCACGCACCTGTCGTACCTCGCGCTGCTGCGCTCGCTCGGCGCGCTGTGGCACCGGCATGCCGAACTGCGTCGTGCGACCTGGTCGCAAGGCCTGTTGTCCGTCGGGTTCAGCGCCTTCTGGTCGACCTTGGCAGTCATGCTGCACGCGGCGCCCTTCAACCTCGGCGCCGCAGCAGCGGGCGCTTTCGGCCTGGCGGGTGCCGCCGGCGCGCTGATCGCACCGGTGGCAGGGCGCGTCGCGGACCGCCGCGGTCCGGCACTCGTCACCCGGCTGGGCGCAGCGCTGGTCGTCGGGTCGTTCGCGGTCATGGGACTGTCGTTGTTCATGGCGCCGGGTGCGCAGCTCTGGGTGCTCGTCGCGAGCACCGTCGGCTTCGACCTCGGCATCCAGGCCGTGTTGATCGCCCACCAGTCGATCGTCTACGGCATCGATCCCGGCGCACGGAGCCGGCTCAACGCGGTGCTGTTCACCGGCATGTTCATCGGCATGGCCATCGGATCCGCGCTGGCGGCGGTGCTGTTCGCGCATTTCGGGTGGATGGCGGTCACGGCCCTGGCCACGGCCTCCGCACTCGCGGCCCTCGTCCTGCGCATGGCGCGCTGAGGGCTCGCATGTCAGGCCCGCTCGATGCGCACGGCGGCGCGCCGGTCGCTGGCGCCCAGCAGCCCCGCGCGCCGCATCACGCGACTCGCGACGAAAACCAGCGCGGCGCCCAGCAGTGCCGCGATGGCGAGGAACAGCAGCCCCGCGTCGTAGGAACCCGTGCGGTCCTTGAGGTAGCCGATGAAGTAGGGGCTGAACATGGAGCCGACGATACCGAAGGAGTTGACGTAGGCGAAGACGACGGCCGCCGTCTTGCCCCTGACACCGATCGCGGTCAGCTGCCAGATGCAGATCGGGCCGCTGACCAGGCCGGCCGTCAGCAACGACAGCCCGAGGATCGACGCGTAGAGATTGCGCACGCTCACAAGGACGGCAATGCCCACCGCGGCCGTGACGAAAGAGGCAATCGCGTGCCAGACCCGTTCGTTCGTCTTGTCGGAGTGCGCGACCCAGAACCAGTACAGCGTCATCCCGATGATGCTCGGTATGGCGGACAGCAAGCCGACCTGCACGGTCGACAGCGTGGTGCCGAAGAGGCGCCCGAATTCCTGCACGATCTGCGGCGTGAAGATCAGGCTTGCGTAGAAGCCCATCTGCGCCGTCGCATAGGCGAGCGACAGCAGGACGAGGTGCGGTTGCAGCAGCGTTGCGCGCAAGGGCTTTTCGGCATGCGCAGACACGGCGACGCCATCGGACTCCCTGGCCGCGATGACCTCGCGCTTTTCCGCGTCCGTGAGCCAGTCCGCATCTTCGGGCCTGGAGGTCAGGTAGCGGGCGGAGTAAAAGCCCAGCAGCACGGGCAACAGACCCTCGACGAAGAGCATGATCCGCCAGCCCGAGAAGCCCATGAGGCCGTCGGCATACTGCACGATGGCCGCCGACATCGGCGTGCCGACGATCACCGCCCAGGGCAGGACCAGGATCACGAGCATGCGCCCGCGCATGCTCGGCGGAAACCACAGTGCCAGGCAATAGATCAGCCCCGGGAAAAGTCCCGCCTCCGCGAAGCCCAGGAGCATGCGCACCGCGACGAGTTGCCAGCCGTTCTGCACGAAGGCGGTGCAGGCCGAGATCAGCCCCCAGGTGACCATGATCCGCGTGAGCCAGACGCGCGCGCCGATCCTGTGCAGGATGATGTTGCTGGGAATCTCCAGCAGCAGGTAGCCGATGAAGAACAGGCCGGCGGCCAGGCCGAAGACCTGCTGGGAAATGCCCAGCTCCGCATTCATGCGCAGGGCGGCCGTGCCGATGTTGATGCGGTCCAGGTAGGCCATGGTGTACATCAGCATCAGGATCGGGACGATGCGCCGGATCACCTTTCGCTGGACGGACGCGGAAAGAGTAGCAGTCATTTCGTAAGCCAATAACGTCGGGAAGTTGGCGAGCGAGGCTCGCATTCGAGGTCCGCCGGTCCTGTCCGAAGCGCGGCGTTGATCAAATGATCAATGTCAGCTTGACGTCCGGAAAGGACAATATTTCTCTGCATGTCGGACTTTCCAGGTCTGATCCGAGCGCCCTACGAATCCGGGCACATCCGTGCACGCCGAGCCTCCGCTCCCTGGGCACAGCCACGCGGCGCAAGCTATCGACCGATCACCAAGGAAGCGCGGGCCACGCACCGCCGATCCGGGAAAACCCGTCCTCTCCAGGCTCGATTCGATCTTGCCGCAGTGCCTTTCAGCGAATACTATTGATCAATCGATCATTAACAAGAGACTGACGATCGACACCGGACGAGTTCCACCCCCACAGATCGGAGACACCATGACCATCGACCGCAGGCGCTTCATCGCCACCGCCGCCACTGCCGGCGCCACGCTCGGCCTGCCCGTGCTGGCGCGCGCCCAGGGCGCAGCCGAACCCTTGCGCCTGGGGCTGCTCACGGCCAAGACCGGCCCGTTCGCCTCGGGCGGCCTCGACATGGAGCGCGGGCTGCAGGCCTACCTCGCCGCCAACGGGCAGATGCTGGGCGGGCGCAAGGTCGAGCTGATCGTCGCCGACACCGGCGGCGTGCCGTCGACGGCACGCACCAAGACACAGGAACTCGTCGAGCGCGAACGCGCGCAGGTGTTGATGGGCCCGCTGGCCGCGTTCGAGGCGCTGGCCACCGACGACTACATGCGCGCCCGCAAGATCCCGGTGTTCCCGGTGGCCGCGGCCGAAGACATGACGCAGCGCAAGGCCAGCCCCTGGCTGTTTCGTGCAAGCTCGACGTCGGCGCAATGCGCCCATCCGCTGGCCGACTACTGCGCGAAGAAGCTCAAGTACAAGCGCATGGTGCTCGTGGCGGACGACATCGCATACGGACACGAGATGACCGCGGGTTTTCAGCGGGTCTTCGAGGAGGCGGGCGGCAAGGTCGTGCAGAAGCTCTTCCCGCCCCTGACCGCGCCCGACTACGGCACCTTCCTTGCGCAGCTCAGCCGCGAGGCCGACGCGGTGTTCCTCGGCTTCGCCGGCTCCAACGGGTTTCGCTTCATCCGGCAGTTCAACGAGTACGGCCTGCGGGGCAAGCTCGCGCTGGTCGGCGGCATGACCGCACTCGACGAGGCCGTGCTTCGCAACATGGGCGACGAGGCCCTGGGCATCGTCACGGTGAACTGGTACTCGGCCGAACTCGCCAATCCGGTCAACGCTGCGTTCGTCGCGTCCTTCCGCAAGGCCTACAGCTACGACCCCGGTTTCTATGCGGCCTGCACCCACGTCAGCGCCTCGGTGCTCGATGCGGCACTGGCACCCATGAAGGGCAAGGCCTTCGACAAGGAGCAGCTGCGCGCGTCGCTGCAGCAGACCCAGGCGATGACGGCACGCGGCCCGGTGAAGTTCGACAGCTACGGCAACGTGGTGGGCAACGTCTATGTGCGAAAGGTCGAGCGCAAGGAAGGCCGGCTGGTCAACAGCATCATCGATACCTACGACAACGTGAGCCAGTTCTGGACCTACGACCCGAAGAAGTTCCTGGCCGAACCGGTCTATTCGCGCGACTGGCCGCCTGCGCGCAATCTGGTCGGCTGAACGCGCCGAAGCACCCAGCATACCGGCAGAACCATGCAATTCTGGTTGACCCAAACACTCAACAGCCTCGCCCTCGGCGGCCTGCTGCTGTTGCTCTCGTCTGGCTTCGCGCTCATCTTCGGATTGATGCGCATCGCCAATCTCACCCACGGCGCACTGTTCATGATGGGCGCCTACGTCGCGGCCCAGGTGGCGCGCGCAGGCTGGGGATTCGCCGCCGCGGTGGTGGCCGCGGCGCTTGCCACCGCGGTCATCGGCGGCCTCATCGAGCGGCTGGTGCTGCGCCGCCTGACCGGCAATTCGCAGGCGCAGGTGCTCGCCACGCTGGGGCTGTCGTTCATCGCGGCGGACCTGTGCCTGGTGCTGTGGGGCGGCGACCCGATACCGGTCGCGCCGCCCTCCCTGCTGGCGGGCCCCGCCAGTGTCCTCGGCTTCAGCTTTCCGAGCTACCGGCTGGCGGTCATCGTCGTCGCGGTCGTTGCGGCGGCCGTGCTGTTCCTGCTGCTCGAGCGCACCCGCCTGGGCGCGCGCATCCGCGCCGGCGTCGACGACATGCCGATGGCGCGCGCCGTGGGCATCCGGGCCTCGGCGCTCTTCACGAGCGTGTTCTGCCTCGGCGCGGCGCTCGCCGGACTCGGAGGGGCCGTGGGCGGACCGATGCTCTCGGCCTATCCGGGCCTGGACGCGGACATGCTGCCGCTGGCGTTGATCGTCGTCATCCTGGGCGGCGTCGGCAGCCTCGTGGGCACCTTCATCGCGAGCTTCATCATCGGGTTCATCTACACCTTCGGCACCGCGCTGGTTCCCGACCTGGCGTATGTGATCCTCTTCCTGCCGATGATCGTCGTGCTGGCCTTCCGCCCTGCCGGCCTGCTGGGGAGTGCACGCGCATGAAGAAGCTTGCATGTCTCCTGCTGCTGGCACTGCTGGCGCTGCTGCCGGCGGTGCTCGGCGAGTACTACGTCAACCTCGGCAGCCAGATCCTGATCGCCGTGATCTTCGCCACCAGCCTCAACCTGCTGGTCGGCTATGCCGGCCTCACCTCGCTGGGTCATGCGGCCTACCTCGGCCTGTCGGCGTACATCGCCGGCTGGCTGGCGCTGCACCTCGGCCTCGGGCATGCCATGGCGGCACCGCTCACGCTGCTGGCCACCACCGCCATCGGCGGCGTGTTCGGCTGGATCGCGCTGCGCGCCTCGGGCCTGAGCTTCCTGATGCTGACCCTGGCGCTGTCGCAGGTCGTCTGGGGCGTGGCCTACCGGTGGACCGCCGTCACCAACGGCGACAACGGGCTGTCCGGCCTCACGCGGCCCATGCCGTTGGGCATCGACATGGAGAACAGCAACGCCTACTACTGGTTCGTTCTCCTGATCACGGCCCTGGTGCTGGTGGTGGTCGCACGCCTGGTCGACTCTCCCTTCGGCGCGTCGCTGCGCGGCACGCGGGACCAGGCGCGGCGCATGAGCTCGCTCGGCTACAACGTCTGGGCGATCCGCTGGTGCGCCTTCGTGGGGGCCAGCTTCCTGGGCGCGGTGGCCGGCCTGCTGTACGTCTACTTCCACAAGTACGTGCATCCCAGCGTGCTGTCGGTCACCGCTTCGGCGGAGGTGCTGCTCAGCGTGATCGCGGGCGGCGCGGGCACGCTGGCCGGACCGGCCATCGGGGCGCTGCTGGTCGTGCTGCTGAAGAACTATGCCTCGGGCTATGTCGAGCGCTGGAACATGCTGCTGGGCGCGGTGTTCGTCTTCATCGTGCTGGTGATGCCGCACGGCATCGTGCCCGGGGTGCGCGCGCTGTTTGCGCGAGCCAAGGGAGACCGCGCATGACCGCCGCGCTCGAGGTCCGGGGACTGAAGAAGTCCTTCGGCGGCATTGCCGTGACCCAGAACGTCTCGCTGACCATGCAGCCGGGCGAGCGGCGGCTGATCATCGGACCCAACGGTGCGGGCAAGACCACGCTGTTCGGGTTGATCGCCGGCGAGATCCGGCCCGACGCGGGCTCGATCCGCATCTTCGGCACTGACGTGACGCGCCTGCCGGTGCCGGCGCGCGCACGTTGCGGGCTGTCGCGCACCTACCAGATCATCACGCTGTTTCCCAGGGACACGCTCGCGCACAACGTGGTGCTGGGCTTGCTGGCACCGATGGCACTGCGGCACAACGCGGCCGTCGACCTGTCGAAGCGCACCGCCCTGCATGACCACGCGGTCGAACTGCTCGAAGGCGTGGGCCTCGGGGCCAAGGCGCTGCAGCGGGCATGCGACGTGTCGTACGGCGAGCAGCGCCGGGTCGAGCTCGCCCTGGGCCTGGCGCAGCGCCCGCGCCTGCTGCTGCTCGACGAGCCGCTGGCGGGCCTGTCGCAGGACGAGCGCACCGTGGTGCAACGGCTCATCGCGAAGGTGTCGCGCGAGACCGCCATCCTGATGATCGAGCACGACATGGATGTCGCGCTCGAGTTCGCCGAACAGATCACCGTGCTGCACTACGGGCAGGTGATCGTCGAAGGGGACCGCCAGACGGTCGTGAACCATCCGAGAACCAAGGAGATCTATCTTGGCCACTGAAGCATTGCACGTGAACAAGCTCGACGTGTGCTACGGGCAGAGCCAGGTGGTGCACGGGCTGTCCCTGTCGCTGGGCGAAGGCCGGGTGCTGGCGCTGCTGGGGCGCAACGGCGCCGGCAAGAGCACGTCGCTGAACGCCTTTGCGGGGCTGCTGTCGCCGCGGGCCGGGACCATCCGGCTCGGCGGCAAGGCCGTGGAGCGCATGTCGCCCGAAGGCATCGCGCGCGCCGGCATGCGGCTGGTGCCCCAGGGGCGGCGGATCTTTCCGAGCCTCACGGTGCTCGAGAACCTGCAGGTCGCGCAACAGGCCGCTCCCCGCGCCACGCCGTGCGCGCAGGCCTGGACGCTCGAGCGCGTGTACGCCACCTTCGCCCGCCTGCGGGAGCGCTCGCGCCAGCGGGCGGGCACCCTGTCGGGCGGCGAGCAGCAGATGCTCGCGATCGGCCGCGCGCTGATGGGCAACCCCCGCGTGCTCCTGCTCGACGAGCCCTCCGAAGGGCTGGCGCCCATGATCGTCGCGGAGGTGGCGCAGGCCATCAAGACGCTGAAAGCCGACCGGCTCTCGATCGTGCTGGTGGAGCAGAACTTCCACCTGGCGCTCGACGTCGCCGACGACGTGGTCGTGCTCAACACCGGTCGAGTCGTGCACGCCGGCACGGCCGAGGCGGTGCGGGCCGAGCCGACGCTGGCCACGCGCCACCTCGGCGTGTTCTGAATTTCTCACACCTCTTTCTTCGCTACCCACGGAACACCCCCATGCTCTACACCTGTTCGCCCCATTGCACCGACCCGACCCATGCGCACGGTGCCACCAACGCGCCGAGGCGTCGCGCGTCGGCGCTCTCCGCGCCGCGCGCGGCCAGTGCCTCCACGCCCGCGCGCGGCCAGCGCAACCCGGTGGTCGATGTCCATTGCCACTACCTCAATCCCGACGTGGTGAAGGCCAGCGCGGACCTCGACGTCGGCGCGCACGACCCCAGCGTGATCTACGCCAACGAGCTGACACGGCAGACGAACGTCGCACAGATGCGCGACCGCGCCCCCAAGCTCACGGGCATCGACCAGCGGCTCGAAGACATGGACCGCATGGGCATCGACATCCAGGCGGTCAGCCCGGCACCGTTCCACTACTTCTACTTCGCGCCGCCCGAGCGCGGCGCCAGACTGGCCCGCCAGGTGAACGAAGGCATTGCCGCGCTGGTGGCCGCCACGCCCGAGCGCTTCGTCGGCCTCGGCTCGGTGCCCCTGCAGAATGCCGAGCTCGCGATCCAGGAGCTGGACCACGCCGTCGGCACCCTCGGCCTGCGCGGCATCGAGATCAACACCAACGTGAACGGACGCAACCTCACGGACGCGTCGCTCGGCCTGGAACCCTTCTTCGCGCGCGCCGACCAGTTCGGCGCCGTGCTGTTCCTGCACCCTGTCGGGTACTCCGACGGTGCGCGGCTGACCAACCACTACTTCAACAACGTCATCGGCAACCCACTGGACACCACGGTGGCCGTGAGCCATCTGATCTTCGATGGGGTGGTGGCCCGCTATCCGAACATCAAGTTCATCGCGGCGCACGGCGGCGGCTACGTGGCGCACTACTGGGCGCGCATGGACCACGCATGGCGCGCGCGCCCCGACTGCCGCACCGTGATCGACCGGGCGCCTTCGAGCTACCTCAAGACCTTCTACGTCGACACCATGGTCTTCGACCCCGAGATGCTGCGGCACCTGGTCGACACCTTCGGCGCCGACCGCGTCCTCATGGGCACCGACTACCCCTACGACATGGGCGAGGAGCATCCGCGCGAACTCATCGCGCAGGTGAAGGACCTGAGTGCCGACGAGGTCGCCCGCATCGAGGGGCTGAATGCGGTGAAGCTGCTGAACATCACGCCAGTGCGTTGAGCACCCCGCGGAGCACACCCCCATGTCCCCTCTGTTCGAAGCGCTGCGCATCGGCGATGTGCATTTCCCCAACCGCATCGTCGTCTCGCCGATGTGCCAGTACTCGGCCATCGACGGCATGGCGAACACCTGGCATCTGCAGCACCTGATGCAGCTCGCCATGTCGGGCGCCGGCCTGGTCATGGTCGAGGCCACGGCGGTCGAAGCGCGCGGGCGCATCACCCACGGCTGCCTCGGCCTGTACAGCGACGAGGCCGAAGCGGCGTTGGGCCGGGTGCTGGATGCGGCACGCGCCGTGTCAGCGCCGGGCACGCGCTTCGGCATCCAGCTCGGACATGCGGGCCGCAAGGGGTCGGCCCATGCGCCGTGGGAAGGCGGCGGGCCGCTGCGGCCGACGACTTCGCAGGCGCTCCCGTGGCAGTGCGCCGCACCATCCGCCGTGCCCTTCGCCGAAGGATGGGACACGCCGCAGGCGCTCGACGAGGCGGGCATCGACCGCCTCGTCGAGGCCTATGTCGACGCCGCGCGGCGGGCCGTGCGGCTGGGCTTCGACGTCATCGAACTCCACTGTGCCCACGGCTACCTGCTGCACCAGTTCCAGTCGCCGCTGTCCAACCGCCGCAGCGACGCGTGGGGCGCCGATCAGGCGGGTCGTGACCGCCTGGCGCTGCGCATCGCACAGCGGCTGCGCAGTCTTGCACCGGCGGGCCGCGTGCTCGGCGCGCGCATCACCGGCACGGACTGGGATGCGGGCGGGCTCGGCATCGACGATGCCGTGCGCCTCGCGCAGTCGCTGCAGGACATCGGCTTCGGCTACGTGTGCGTCTCCAGCGGCTTCGTGGTGCCGGGCGCGCGCATTCCGTTCGGCCCGGGCTTCCAGGTCGGGCTGGCCCACGAGGTGCGCAAGCGCACCGGGATCGTCACGCGGGCGGTCGGCGGCATCGCCGAGCCCGCCCAGGCCGCCGCGATCATCGCGCAGGGCCAGGCCGACCAGGTCGCCCTGGCACGCCCCTTCCTGGCCGACCCGCGCTGGGTATGGCGCGCGGCGGAGACGCTGGGTGTCGAACCCTTCTATCCGCCGCCCTACCGGCGCGCGGCCGGCTTGCGCAAGCCGCCGGCGATGCCTGCGGCGTGACGCATGCCCGCTCCTTCCAACGCTCGAGTCCACCCATGACCCCTTCCATCGAACTCCAAGTGAACGGCGTGAGCCACCGCGTGCAGGCCGGCGACAACGACCTGCTCCTCTACGTGCTGCGCAACGACCTGGACTGCAAGGGCGTTCGCTTCGGCTGCGGCGCCGGCAACTGCGGGGCCTGCACAGTGTTGATGGACGGGCGGGCCGTGCAGTCGTGCGACATGCCGATGTGGGGCGTGGCCGGACGCTCGCTCTCGACCCCCGAACAGCTGGCCGGCGACCCGGTCGGCGCCGTGGTGCTCGACGCATTCCTGGAATTGCAGGCGGCCCAGTGCGGCTACTGCATCAACGGCATCATGATGTCGGTCACGGCACTGCTTCACCGCACCACCTCGCCCACGCCGGCGCAGCTGCAGGACACGCTGCACCGCCATCTTTGCCGCTGCGGCGCGCATGCGCGGATCCTGCGGGCCATCGAGGCCGCGGCCGCCCGCCTGCGTGCGGAGGCCTCGGCATGAGCCCCGGAGAGACCCCGCCACCCGCCATCCAGGCACACCCGCTGCTGAACCAGTGGGTGCGGGTGGGTCCGGGACAACAGCTCACCGTGTTCACGGGTAAGGTCGAACTGGGCCAGGGCATCGCGACGGCCCTGGTCCAGATCGCCTGCGACGCGCTGGGCCTGGCGCCGGCGCAGGTCGCGCTGGTGGCAGGCGACACCCAACTGTCGCCCGACGAGGGCTACACGGCCGGCAGCCTGTCGGTGCAGTACGGCGGGGCCGCCGTGCGCTGGGCCTGCGCGCACGCCTTTGCCCTGTTCCGCGCAGAGGCTGCAAGACGCTGGAACGTCGCGCCCGCGCAGGTCCATGCCGACGCCGGATGCTTTCGCGATGCGGGCGGCGGCCGACAGACGAGCTACTGGGCGCTCAGCGATGGCGTCAGCCTGGACGTGGGCATCCTGGCGCCGCCGCCGGCTCCTCGCCGCACCGAGACACCCTACGCCGGGCGGTCGCTGCCGCGGCTGGATTTCGCCGCCAAGCTCACCGGCGCGGCCTATCTGCAGGACCTCGTGATTCCGGGCATGCAGCATGCGCGCATGCTGCGCGGACGGCATCCCGCCCAACGCCTGAAGTCGCTGCCGTTGGCGCAGCTCCAGGCGCTCGACGGTGTCGCGCAGGTGGTGCGCTGCGGCGATTTCCTGGCCTTGGTGGGGCCCCATGAAGGCGCGCTGGTCCGTGCGTTGCCCAAGGCCAGAAAGCTGCTCGAATTCACCGATGTGCCGCTGCCGCACGCCAGCGAGGACACCGTGTCGCTGCTGCAGCACATGCCCAGCCAAGCGCAACGGGTGCATGAAGAGGGTTCGCCTGCCGCCTCCCGCCCAACCCACACCGCCACCTATTCGCGGCCGTATCTGGCCCATGCGTCGATCGGCCCGTCGTGCGCGGTGGCCGACCCGCGCGGCGACGTGCTGCGCGTCTGGTCGCACACGCAGGGCGTCTTTCCGCTGCGCGGCCAGATCGCCCGCGCGCTGGGGCGCGACGCCGGCACGGTCGAAGTCATCCATGCGCCGGGCGCGGGCTGCTATGGACACAACGGCGCCGACGACGTGGCCTTCGACGCGGCCTTCATCGCCACGCGCACCGGCCTGCCGGTGAGGGTGCAGTGGATCCGGGAAGACGAGATGTCCGTGGCACCTTTCGGCTCGGCGAGCGCGGTGCGGCTGCAAGCGGGCCTGGACGACACGGGGCGCATCGAGCGCTGGGAGATGGCCATCTGGAGCCACACCCACATGAACCGCCCCGGCTGGGGAGAAGGCGTCAACCTCCTGGGCGCCTGGGCGCTCGAGCCGCCACAACACCCGTCCGTGCCGCGCGACATGCCGCTGCCGATGGGCGGCGGCCACCGCAACGCGATCGCCATCTACGACCTGCCGCACCAGCAGGTCGACCATCACTTCATTGCGGATTCGCCCGTGCGGGTCTCCGCGCTGCGCTCGCTCGGCTCCTACGCCAACCTCTTCGCGATCGAGTGCTTCATGGACGAACTGGCCGCGCTGCGCGACGAAGACCCCGTCGCGTTCAGGCTGCGCCATCTGGCCGATCCCCGCGCCAGGGAAGTGCTGCAGGCAGTGGCCGAGATGGCCGGATGGTCGCAGCGCACCGAGGCGGGCTCGGGCAGCGGCCTGGGCATCGCACTGGGGCGCTACAAGAACCACGCCGCCTACTGCGCCGTGGTGACGCAAGTCAGCGTCGAGGAAAAGATCCGGGTCGAGAAGGCCTGGGTCGCCGTCGATGCGGGCGCGGCGATCAACCCCGACGGCCTCGTCAACCAGATCGAAGGCGGACTCATCCAGTCGCTGAGCTGGACGCTCAAGGAAAGCGTGACATGGGACGCCACGGGCATCACGTCCTGCGACTGGGACCACTACCCGATCCTGGGTTTCGACGAGATCCCCGAACTCGCCGTGCACGTCATCGACAGACCGCACGAACCGAGCCTCGGCGTGGGCGAAGCGGCCGCCGGCCCGGCAGCCGCTTCGGTGGCCAATGCCGTGGCCCACGCGCTGGGCCTGCGTGCCCGGGACCTCCCGCTCACGGCCGAACGCCTGGCAGCGCTCATCTCCGCGGGCTGAGGCGCGCGGTTCTCTTCTTTTTTCCCATTCGTCTTCATTGCCCAAAGGACACAATGACCATCCAGACCCTCGCGCACTATTCGGTTCGCACGACAAATCTCGACGCGTCGCGCCGCTTCTATGTCGACGTGCTCGGCCTGCAGGAAGGGTTTCGCCCGCCCTTCGACTTTCCGGGGCTGTGGCTCTACAAGGGGGGTGACGAGGCGCAGTTCGGTGTGGTGCACATCATCGGCATCGATGCCAGTTCGCCCGAAGGCCTGATCGCCTACCTCGGCGACAAGGCGCAGGCATCGCTGCATGGCAGCGCCGCTGTCGACCACCTGGCATTCCTGGCCAGCGATCTCCCGGATGTGCACCAGCGTCTGCGCGACGCCGGCCTGGCGTTTCGCGAACGCACCGTTCCCAGCCTGGGGCTGCACCAGGTGTTCGTGGAAGACCCCTCGGGCGTGACGATCGAACTGAATTTCGCTGCGGAAGAGGCGCGGGCGCTCGCCGCGGGCACTGCGCCGGGAGCTGCGGCATGAGCGCGTCGTCTGCACCGGCTCGCAAGGCCCTGGTCATCGGCGGATCGCTCGGCGGCCTGTTCGCGGCCAACCTGCTGCTGCGCAGCGGCTGGGATGTGCATGTGTACGAACGCGTGGCCGACGATCTCGAAAGCCGCGGTGCGGGCGTCGTGACGCATCCGGAGCTCATGGAGGTACTGACGGCGGCCGGTGTCGACGTCGCGGACGGCATCGGCGTCGAGGTGCGCGAGCGGATCACGCTTGCGCGCGACGGCACGCGCGAGGATTCCAGGCCGCTGCCGCAGACGCTCACTGCCTGGGGGCGCCTCTACCAGGTGCTGCGCCGGGCCTTTCCGTCGGAGCGCTACCACAACGACAAGCAGCTGGTGTCGTTCGAGCAGGATGCGCAGGGCGTGCGCGTCGTGTTCTCCGACGGCAAGGTCGAGCGCGGCGATCTGCTGGTGGCCGCCGACGGCCTGCGCTCCACGGTTCGCAAGGTCCTGCTGCCGCAGGCGATGCCGCAGTACGCGGGCTACGTGGCGTGGCGCGGCCTGGTCGAAGAAGCCAGCCTCTCGCCCCGCACGCTGGAGGAACTCTTTCCGTTCTTCGCCTTCGGCCTGCCGCCACGCGAACAGATGATCGCCTACCCGGTCGCGGGACACGGCAACAGCGTGGCGCCGGGCAAACGTCGCTACAACTTCGTCTGGTACCGGCCCGCCGACCAGGCCACCACGCTGCGCGAGATGCTGACCGACGCGTCCGGCAAGACGTGGCCCGACGGCATTCCGCCGCCCTTGATTCGCCCCGAGGTCCTGGCCGCGGCAAGACAGGCCGCCCAGGACGTGCTCGCGCCGCAGTTCGCCGAGGTCGTCGAGAAAACCGACAACCTCTTCTTCCAGCCAATTTTCGACCTGGAAAGCGAGCGCCTGGCCTTCGGGCGCGTCGCGCTCCTGGGCGATGCGGCATTCGTCGCCAGGCCCCACTGCGGCATGGGCGTCACCAAGGCCGGCAGCGATGCGGCCATGCTGGTGCGCGCACTCGACAGCCACGTGGATGTTGCCGACGCATTGAAGGCCTACGAACGAAGCCGCCGGGAGGCCGGCAGCTTCATCGTGCACCACGCGCGCGCACTCGGCGCCTACATGCAGGCACAGCTCAGCACGCCGACCGAGCGCGCGATGGCCGAACGCTATCGCTCGACGGAAGCGGTGATGCGCGAGACCGCGGTCCCGCCGCTGCGGCCGCAAGGCACGGTACCGGCCGGCTGAGTTACACACGTAATCCGCGACCCCTGGCCTGAAATGAATGCGAAGCCGCGCGCTTGAAGAATCACGGCGTGGTGAGCGAACAGCGCATCACACATCCATTCACCGACAAGCACACAGAGGTCTCCAGATGAAAGCTATCTACACGCTCGCAGCCTTCGCACTCGCAGCCACGGCCGGACTGGCCCACGCCCAGGCCGGCGGCGACGCATCGTCCACGCGTTCGCCGATCCTCGACAGCAAGCCGCAACTGCGCGCCGAAGCGAAGAAGGACGCGAGGACGCCCGGCAAGGTCAAGGCCGTGGGCGGCGACGAACTCAAGACGGCCGAGGACGACAGCATCGGCAGCGACAAGTCCGCCAAGTCGGGCCAGACGCGCGTCGCATCGCGCGAAGCGCGCCACCCGGACCGCAAGCCCGCACAGCAGGGCGGCACGCCGGACCTGCCCGGCGCGAAGTAAGCAACGCCTGCGTCCTCAGGCGCCCTGTGCCATCGCGCGCTGCCAGCTCGCCGGGCGGCCGACGAAGTCGGTCAATGCCGTGGCGAAGGCTTTCAAGCGGGCACTGGGGCGTGGCAGCGCCCGCACCAGGTGGATGCCGGTCACCTCGGCCGGCGGCAAGCCCTGCGGTTGCAGCGCCACCAGCGCCCCGCGGCCGATGTCGTGCCCGACCACCCAGTCCGGCAGGCGGACGATGCCGACGCCATCAACGGCCGCGTGTCGTTGGGCGTCGTAGTCGTCCGCTTCGAAGACGCAACAGCCGTGCTGCGGCAGGTCGTCACCCAACACTTCGCGCCAGCCGAGCTGGCTCTGGCTGCGGCGCTTGTCGATCAACCGGTGCGTGCCCAGGGCGTCGAGCGACTGCAGCGGGCCGTGGCGCCGCAGGTAGTCCGGCGCGGCGCACACCACGTAGGTCTGGTCGGCGAGCTTGGTGCTCACGAGCGCGCTGTCGGGCAGATGGCCGAAGCGGATGGCCAGATCCAGCCGTTCGGTGGTCGGGTCGGCGATGCGCTCGGTCAGGTCGAGCTCCACGCTCAACCCCGGGTGGGCCTCGAACAGCCTGGCAAGGCAAGGAACCACATAGCGCCGCCCGAAGGTGGGCAGGCAGCTCACGCGCAGAACGCCCTCGACCGCGGCCTCGACCGAGCTCACCTCGCTGCGGGCATCGGCCAGGTCGCTGAGGATCTGCACGGCGCGGCGAAAGAGCAGCTCTCCCGCGTCCGTGGGGCGCATGGCCCGTGTGGAGCGCGTGAACAGCGACGCCTTCAGTTCCTGTTCCAGCGCGTCGATCTGCCGCGCCACCGACGACACGGCCACACCCCTGCGCCGCGCCACGGCGGAGAAGGAGCCGGCACGCACCGTGTCGACGAAGACTTCCAGGTTTTCCATGGTTCGAGCCTGGCTCACATTTGCGCTCCTTGCAAAGATGTTTCGCGGGGCGGGTAATTGTTCGCTGGCAGGTGCCTGCCTACGATTCCCCCACTTCACCGATTTAAGCATGCAAAGCAAAGGAGACCCCGTGACCGAGCCCTACGACGAGTTGTTTCTGTTCATCGACGGCGAGTGGATCGACGGCACCGGCCGCGACACGTCGGCGGTGTTCAACCCGGCCACGGGCGATGTGATCGGCCACGTGCCGCATGCACGCCAGGCGGACCTGGATCGCGCCCTGGAGGCCGCGGATCGCGGCTTCGCGCTGTGGCGCCGCACGCCGGCCTACGACAGGGCCCAGGTGCTGCGCCGCGCGGCCGCGCTGTTGCGCGAACGCGCCGAGCCCATCGCCCGGCAGCTGACGCTGGAGCAGGGCAAGGCCTTGCATGAAGCTCGGTACGAGCTGGCGAGTTCGGCGGACTATTTCGAGTGGTTTGCCGAAGAGGGCCGCCGCGTCTACGGCCGCACCGTCCCCTCGCGGCGCCCCGAGGTGCACCAGCGCGTGCACAAGGAACCGATCGGCCCGGTCGCGGCCTTCGCACCCTGGAACTTTCCGGCCATCACGCCCAGCCGCAAGATCGCGGCCGGGCTGGCCGCCGGCTGCTCGGTCGTCATCAAGCCGGGCGAGGAGTGCCCCGCGACGGCCCTGGCCATCGCGCGCGCGCTGGACGACGCGGGCCTGCCCAAGGGCGTGCTCAACGTGGTGTTCGGCGTGCCCGAGCTGATCTCGCGGCATCTCATCGAATCGCCCGTGATCCGCAAGGTCTCGTTCACCGGCTCGGTGCCGGTCGGACGCTTGCTGGCCGCCCAGGCCGGCCAGGCGCTCAAGCCCATCACGCTGGAACTGGGTGGGCATGCGCCGGTGCTGGTGTTCGCCGACGCGGACATCGACGCGGCGGCCCGGCTGCTGGCGGCCAACAAGTTCCGCGGCACCGGGCAGATCTGCCTGTCGCCCACGCGCATCCTGGTGCAGCGCACGGTGTACGAGCCGTTCCTGAGCAGGTTCATCGCCGAGACGCAGGCCTTGAAGCTCGGCGACGGCCTCGATCCACAAACGCAGGTGGGTCCGGTGTCGAACGCAAGGCGCATCGAGGCCATCGCGGCGCTCGTGGCCGACGCCCGCGCCTGCGGCGCCACGGTGCGCGCCGGCGGCGAGCGCATCGACCGTCCCGGGCTGTTCTGGCAGCCCACCATCCTCACCGACGTGCCGGCGCATGCCAAGGTCATGCACGAGGAGCCCTTCGGTCCGCTGGCCGTGGTGCGCCCGTTCGACACGATCGACGAAGCCCTCGCCGAAGCGAACCGGCTGCCGTACGGGCTGGCGGCGTACGCATTCACCGAGTCGGCGCGTACCGCGCTGCGCGTGGGTGACGAGCTGGAGGCCGGAATGATCGGCATCAACCACGCGCAGATGATTGTTTGCGAGCTGCCGTTCGGCGGCATCAAGGACAGCGGCCATGGCTCGGAGGGTGGTGCCGAAGGCATCCAGAGCTACCTCCACACGAAGTTCATCAGCCAGGTCTGATACGCAGGCACAGAAAAAACAGGAGACATCACCATGAAGCTCACCACGCGAGGCATTCGCACCAGCGCTATCGCGGCGCTTGCCATTGCATTCGGACCACTCTGCGGCCACGCCCTCGCGCAAGACACCTACCCCAGCCGCCCGATCACGCTGGTCGTCCCGTTTCCGGCGGGCGGCGTGACCGACGTGGTGGCGCGTGAACTTGCACATCGCATGGCAACGGCGCTCGGACAACCGGTCGTGGTTGACAACCGCGCAGGCGCCGGAGGCAACATCGGGACGCAGGCCGTGGCAAGGGCGGCGCCAGACGGCTACACCCTGGGCGTGCTGACCGTCAGCGCGCTGTCGATCGGTCCCCACCTGAGCCGCAAGCTGCCGTTCGACCCGGCGCGCGACTTCACGCCGATCACCAACCTGGTCAACACCCCGGGCGCCGTCATCGCCGGGCCCGGCGCGCCGTTCAACACCTTCGCCGAGTTCGTCAGGTATGCAAAGGCGAATCCCGGCAAGGTCACCTATGCGAGCGTGGGTCCGGGTTCGATCCCGCACCTGAGCGCCGAGATCCTGGCGAAGGCGACCAGGGTCGACATGGTCCACGTCCCCTACAAGGGTGCCGCGCCCGCGATGCAGGACCTGCTCGCCAACCATATCGACCTGTCCTTCGAGACATCGCTGGCCACCACCATGACGTACCACGCGAACAAGCGCATCAAGGTCCTGGCGATCACCGGCCCGAGCCGCGTCTCCGTGCTGCCCGACGTGCCCACCGTGGCCGAGTCGGGCTATCCCGGTTTCGGCGTGCAGGGCTGGTTCGGTTTCTTCGGCCCCCGGGGACTGTCTCCCGCCAACGTGGAAAAGCTCAACAAGGCCGCCGCGCAGGCCTTCGCCGATCCCGCGTTGCGCCAGCGCCTGGAGCAACTCGGAATGCAGCCCGACACGGGAAGCGCCCAGCAGTTCCGGCAGTTTCTTGCGCAGCAAGACAAGGTCTGGGCCGAAGCGGTCAAGGGCCTTCACATCGTTCTGGAATGAAAGAGAAACAAGCCATGCAAGCCATCGTTTTCGACGAGTTCGGCGGACCCGAAGTGCTCACGACCCGCGAGGTTGCCCGCCCGGAGGTTCGGCCCCATGACCTGCTGGTGGCCAATGCCTCGATCGGCGTCAACCGCGCCGACATGTCGCATCGCAAGGGGGCCTACGGGCGCGCCAACTTCGGTGACTCGGACATCATGGGCCTGGAAATCGCCGGAACGGTGGTAGACATGGGGTCGCAGGTGCGGGGTTACACCATCGGGGACCGTGTCATGGGCATCGTGGGCGGGGGCGCCTATGCCGAACTGTCGCGCATCGATCACCGCATGGCCATGCACGTCCCGCCCGGCCTCGCGCTGCGCGAGGCCGGCGCGGTGGCCGAGGTGTTCGTGACGGCGCACGAGGCGCTGTTCCATCTGGCCCGCCTGCAAGCCGGCGAATCGGTGCTGATCCATGCAGCGGCGGGCGGGGTCGGGTCCGCCGCGGTACAGCTTGCACACGCCGCCGGCGCGCGCGTGTTCGCCACCGCGGGCGGCGACAAGCGCGGTGCCGTCGAGCGTTTCGGCGCCGACGAGGTGATCGACTACCGCACCGACGACTTCCAGTCCGTGGTGGCCCGCAAGACGCACGGCCAAGGCGTGGACGTCGTGATCGACTTCGTCGGCCCCTCTTACCTGGAGCGCAACGTGCGTTCGCTGGCAGTGGGCGGGCGTTTGGTGGTCGTCGGCCTGCTCGGAGGCACCGAGGGCGCCGTGCTGCCGATGGACGTGCTGCTGTACCGCCACCTGCAGATCTTCGGCACGGTGATGAAGTCGCGTCCGCCCGAGGTCAAGCAGGCCATGGTCCAGCGCTTCGCGCAGCGTTGGCTCGATGCGTTGGCGGGCGGCGTGATCCGTCCGGTGATCGACAGCACCTATGCGCTCTGCGAGGCGGCACAGGCCCATCGGCGCATGGAATCGGGCGAGAGCGTCGGCAAGATTCTCCTGCTGCCCGGTGGTTGATTGCCCGGGCGATTACAGCTGAAACGCTCGACGGCGCGGCTGGAATCCCGCCGCAACACGGGCTTGAGACATTGGATCCCGGCAACAGCGCGCGCGCAGTTTCCAACACCGGCTGGCACTTTCGCCTCCATCCAATGTCCTTTCAAGGAGTTCTCATGACCGACATCATCCGCAGCGACCTCGTCCTCTCCCAATCGGCCTTCAGCCACATCATCGACGTCCCCATCGAGCAGATCGACATCGGCAAATGGCTCTTCGGCCTGGCCGAAGCCGAGTACCAGCGGTGCGCGCCGCCGGACCACATCTCGTGCGGCACGACCCGCACCGATGATGGTCGTCCGATGTCCATCAATGTGGAGCAGATCGGCACCGGTCTGGTCATCCAGCACTACGTGGGTGAAGTCGTCGGAAAGCGCCGCTGTCTCATGGTCTCCACCTCGGATGTCTTCACACCGGCGGGCCGCACGCGGGTGCAGGTCATCTGGGAGCTCAGCGCCAAGGGCCTGAGCGACGGACGCACCGAGTACACGAACTCGGTGGTGTCCCACCCGACGGAGGACTTCCTGAATTTCATCGCAAGCCACGGGGTGACCTTCGAGCAGGCATCGCACGATCGTCAGGTGGCCTCCGGGGACCACAACAGCCGCGAAACGCCCTTGTTCGCACAGAGCATCGCCCGTGCGGCGCTGGCCAACGCCACGGCTGTCGCCGCATAGGAAAAAGCGTCGGCGGCGACACCGCGCGGTGTCGCTGCTTCCGCGTCCGACGTCTCGGCCGCGCGCACAACACCCTTGATGCAAGCTCATGAAAAGCGACAACCACAACCAGTCGCCACGCGAGACGGCACGCGCCTTCACGCCTGAACTTTCGGCGCTCGTCGAAGATCCGCTGTTCTCGCAAGTGTGGGCGGATGATCGCCTTTCTGCGAGAGAGCGCAGCCTCGCGACGCTCGCCGCACTGATCGTTCTGCACCGGCCGGAGGAACTGCCGGCGCATCTGCGGCGCGCCATCGACAACGGGTTGGAAAAGCCACAGATATCGGCGCTCATCACACACCTGGCCTTCTACGGAGGATTCCCCTCGGCCATCAGCGCCTCCGCCATTGCAGCCGAAGTGCTTGGCGCGTTGAACGCCGGCTCAAGGTGACGAGGCCGATCATGAGCGCTGTCCCCGCTTCCGCGCCCCGCGGACGCCGCATTCATCTTCCGCTTCGGTCGTTACTCCGGATGCCGGCCTGGGTGGTCAACGGCTTGACTGTCGCGTCAGGGCTGATGCTCGTGCAAGGCTCCATACTGCTGATGGCAGGTGCCCATGCGGCGCAAGCCGCGATTGCAACGGGCGTCTGTGCCAGCCTGGCCGACGTCGTGACCACCACGGACCGCGTGGCACGGCGCGTGCTGGCGGCAGTCATCGCCAGTACCGTCTGCGCAACGTTGTTCCTGGCAGTCAGGCCCTGCGAAGCGATCGTGATCCCGACCGTCGTTCTGATCGTGTTCGCTGCCATGCTCCTCCAAGCCTGGGGACCGAAGGCCGGGACGGTTTCTTTTGCGACCACCATGTCACTCGTCTTCGCGATGTCCGTTCCAGCGTCGCAAGGCCTGACGGTCGACTCCGCCGCCTGGGGGCTGGTCGGCGCCATAGGCTATTGGATCTGGGCTGTCCTCACCGCGCATCTCCTGCAACCGACCTGGCGAAGACTGGCGCTGGCGTCCGTCGTGCAGGACATGGCCGGTCTTCTTCGTGCACTGGCGGCGCGCACGCGCGATCCCGCCGATCTGCAGGTGCAGGAACAGGTCGTGCGCCAGGAAGCGAAGCTTGCCGAGCAGATGCAAGCCGCGCGGGATCTGATCTTCGCGAACACCGACGGGCCTGCGGCGCACCTGCAAACCTGCGTTCTTCTGCGATTGACGGACCTGCGCGATCTCGCCATTGCCGGAAAGATCGACACGGCGCTTGTCCGGCATGGCACCGCCTCGTTGCAGGAGCGACTGATTTTTGCCGACGTGCTCCAGCACATGGCGCTTGCTATGGAAGGTGTCGCGCAGCATGTCCGAACCGCCAGGCTGCAGCCGCTCGACGCGACGGTGGAACGGCAGATCGGGCGCCTTCTCGATGCGCTGGAGGCGCGAGCCGGCGATGGACGCGATGACGCGCGACGGGTCGTCGCCGAGATCCTTCGAAGCCAGTTCGCCCACGTTCGGGCGATACAGGCAATGCACACCGCCATCGAGCAGCCCCGGCTGCCGTGTCGGCGCTCGGACCTTCGCCGCTACATCGCGCCTGACGCGTGGCGATGGGCTGCCATCTGGACGCAACTGCGGCCCGACTCTCCCACGTTCAGGTACGCGGTGAGGACCGCCTTGGCTGCCGGATCGGCCTACGCCATCTGCCGGCTCCTGCCCTGGACTGCGCATCCGCAGTGGGTACTTCTGAGTGTCACGGTCGTGATGCAAGGCAGTCTGGCGCAGACGCTCGTGCGACGCAATGCCCGCGTATGGGGTACGTTGTCGGGGTGTGTGGTGGTGGCGCTTCTGGCGTGGAGCTCCTCGACGCTCTTTCTGACCTTGTGCTTTCTGGTCGCTGCGGGTGTTGCTCACGCATACCTGGGTGTGCGCTACTCGGTCACCGCCGCCGCGGCCGCCGTGATGGCGGTCCTGCAGGCGCATCTCGTCGCGCACGGCACCGACTTCAGCATCCTGGAGCGTGTCGCCGACACCGTGATCGGCGCCCTCGTCGGATGGGCCGCGAGCTACGCATTGCCCAGCTGGGAGAGACGCCGCCTGTCGAACGATCTACGCCAGGCACATGAGGCCATCCGCGCCTACGCCGCGGAGATCCTGAAGCTGGACGAAGCATCTCCAGGCTTGCCAAGATTCACCCGGCAACGCGCATACGACGCGATCCGCGCGATCGGGGCAACCCAGTCGCGAACCCTGGCGGAACCGGCTTCCGTTCGGCTCCCCGCCGCGGAACTGACACTGTGGCTGGCAGCGGCCTACGACCTGATGTCGCATCTCTCGAACGCGCGGCTTTCACTCACGTTGCATGGGCGAGCGCCCGGCCCCGCGCCACTCGGCAACGCTCTGGCGCAAGTCGTCTGCGAGCTCGATCACGCATTGCGGCCAAGCACGCTGGAGCGCAGTTCGGTGCTTGAGCCGGCCGCCCGATCTGCGCTCGGTTCCGTTCCCGATCTGCTGCCCAGGCTTCAGGATGCATTGAAGGACGCCGCCAACGTCGGGATGGCATCGTGCAAGCTTCGTTCGATGCTCGCTCGTCGGGCAAATGGCGGGCTGCCTCGCGATCCCGAGGCCGGTTGATTGCGACTGCCCCGAGGCGGCAGGCCGCCGGGCCATTCACCCTTTGCGCAAGAAGATGCTGGAGGGCCGCCGACAACGACATCCTGTGCCGCGGCGCAACCCCAGTTCAGGACCGTGCTCCCGGTGGCGGACCTATGCTCGACGAAGCCATCCCACTTCCTTCCTGGAGCTGTTCCATGTCCCTGAAAGATTTCAAGGTCCTCACCTTCGACGTCGTCGGCACGCTGATCGATTTCGAGGGCGGCATGCTCGCCTATCTGCGCAGCGTGGCGCCCGATGCCCGGGTGAGCGACGACGACTTCCTCGCCGCCTACCGGCGCGCACGTGCCGACGGCAACGCCGGCTGGTATCCCGACGACCTGGCGCGCTGCTGGCACGCGGTCGCCCCCGCGCTGGGCCTGCCCGATGACGACGCCATTGCCCAGGGCCTGCGCGATTCGGTCTCGCAATGGCCGGCCTTCCCCGATGCGGTGGAAGCGCTGAAGCGGCTCGGCAAGCGCTTCAAGCTGGTGACGATGACCAATGCGCAGGCCTGGGCACTGGCGCATTTCGACAAGACGCTGGGCTCGCCTTTCGACATGCTGCTGAGCTGCGACGACGCGCTGTGCGAGAAGCCCGATGCGCGCTACTTCGCCTATGCACGCGGCCGCTTCGAAGGCGCCTGGGGCTTCAAGCAGGCCGACAACCTGCACGTGGCACAGAGCCAGTACCACGACATCGGCATTTCCAAGCAGTTGGGCATCACGACCTGCTGGATCGAGCGCCGTCATGCGCAGAAAGGTTCGGGCGGCACCATCGAGTCGAAGCACACCGTGCCCGACTACCGCTTCCACACGCTGGCCGAACTGGCCGATGCGGTCGAAGCCGGGCATTGAGCACCACGGCCGTCGCCTGCATCGCGCAGGCGCCGGTCAGCGCTCGTGGGGAAAGAGCCGTTCGATCGGACAGTGCGTCTTGATGAACGGCGACTTGATGACGATGTAGCTGAAGTACTTCGCGATACCGATGTTGCGTTCGAGCAGCCCCTCGATCACTTCCTGGTAGTGGTTCACCCCACGGGTGAGGAAGCGCAGCAGGTAGTCGTAGCCGCCACTGACCAGATGGCATTCGAGCACCTCGTCGACCTCGCGGATCGCGGCCTCGAAGCGCACGAAATCCTCGCGGTGGTGGTCCGACAGGGTGACCTCGGTGAACACGGTCAGCGTGTCGCCGAGTTTTTCGAGCCGCAGGTGCGCGCCGTAGCCGGCGATGTAGCCGGCCTGCTCCAGTCGCTTCACCCGGATCAGGCAGGGGCTGGGCGACAACCCGACCGCGTCGGCCAGGTCGACGTTGGTCATGCGCCCGTTCTTCTGCAACTGGGACAGGATGCGCAGGTCAAGTCGGTCGATCTTGAAAGCTTCAGACATGGCAATCCTGAAAAAAGCGAAAGAGGCCTCGATTCTGCTTCGTCGGCGCGATGCCGGGGCAGTCCTTTCAAGTCGCCAGCGCAGCGCGGACGTCGGGCGCGTCGAGCACGTCGTCGAGCGTCTTCTTCAGGCGCGCGAACAGCTGCGCGAACTCGTCCTGCGTGAAGGTGAGCGCGGGCGCAAAGCCGAGGATGTGATCGCCGAAGGAGCGGAACACCAGCCCGTTGCGATAGCCGGCTGCGAAGATGCGGTCGGACAACCCGAGCGCCGCATCGAAGCCGCGCTTGCTGGCCTTGTCGCTCACCAGCTCCAGCGCGCCCAGCAGGCCGCGGTGGCGTGCGTCGCCCACCAGCGGATGCGCGCGCAGCGCGTCGAGCCCGGCCGAGAAATGCGCCGCGCCGCGCTGGCCGTTGGCCAGGATGCCGCCTTCCTCGTAGAGCCGCAGCACCTCGAGCGCGACAGCGGCGCCGACCGGGTGCGCCGAATAGGTCGCGCCGTGGCCGATGGATGCGCCCGCAGGCGCGCCGTCGGCGATGCCGGCGTAGACCTTCTCGGACATCATGGTCGCGCCCATCGGCACGTAGCCGGCCGTCAGGCCCTTGGCCATGGTCATCAGGTCGGGCTCCACGCCTTCGGCCTCGCAGGCGAACATGGGGCCGGTGCGGCCGAAGCCGGTGATCACCTCGTCGACCACGAAGAGGATGTCCAGCTCGCGCGCGGCCTCGCGCATGGCCTTGAGCCAGCCCTTGGGCGGCACGATGACGCCGCCCGAGCCCTGGATGGGCTCGCAGAAGAAGGCCGCCACGTTGTCCGCGCCCAGCTCGGCCACCTTGGCGCGCAGCGCCGCGACCGACGAGGCAATCAGTGCCTGCGGATCGGCGCCGTCGGCATGGCGGTAGGCATAGGGCGACGCGATGTAGTGCTGCGTGGGCAGCGGCAGGTCGAAGCCGCGATGGAAGGCCGGCAGCGCCGTGAGGCCTGCGCCGGTGGACGACGAGCCGTGGTAGCCGCGCTCCAGCGAAATGAAATGCTTCTTCGACGGCCGGCCGGTCGCGTTGTAGTACTGCACGATGAAGCGCACCGCGGCATCGACCGCCTCGGAGCCGCCCAGCGTGAGGTACACGCGGGTCAGCGACGCGGGCGTGATCTGCACCAGCTTCTGCGCCAGGCGGATGGCCGGCTCGCTGCTGAAGTGGAAGTAGCCGGTCGCGTACGGCAGCTTGCGCATCTGCTCGGTGGCGGCCTGCACCACGCTCTCCTGCCCGTAGCCCACGTTCACGCACCACAGGCCGGCGAAGGCGTCGAGCAGTTGGTGGCCGTTGCCGTCGGTGAGCCAGGCGCCCTGGCCCGAGGCCAGCACGGTGGGCCCGCGCTGCTCGTGCACGCGCCAGGGCGAGACGGGGTGGATGAGGTGCGCGCGGTCGACGGCGTCGAGCGCGGCTTGCTGGGGCAGTGCGGTGGGGTGCGTCATGGGCTGTGAAGGAGCGAGAGCGGAGGAAGCTTTCGATGCCCTCAGCTTAGGCGGCACGCCCTGCAAGGTGGTGCTGCTTTGGGGGTGCCGCACGCAGCAGCCTGCGGTTGTGCATGCGGCATGCAGCAGATCGTGCGGCGGCCTGCGATTCCTCCGCTCAGTACCCGCGCGCGCGGTCGACCAGCCCGACCATCGGCTTGCCTGCCTCGAAGCGCGCAAGGTTGTCGAGCACCACTTCGGCCGCGCTCAATGGCTGCGTCATGCTCGCGATGTGGGGCGTGAGCTGGATGCGCGGATGGCGCCAGAAGTCGTGCTCCGGCGGCAGCGGCTCGGGATCGGTCACGTCGAGCACCGCATCGCCGATCTGTCCGCTGGCGAGTGCGCCCAGGAGGTCGGCATCCACGAGTTGCGGCCCGCGCCCCGCATGCACCAGTCCGGCGCCCGGTGGCAGCAACGAGAACAGCCGCGCATCGAGAAAACCGCGCGTCGAATCGGTCAGCGGCAGCAGGCACACGAGGATGTCGGTGCGCGCGAGGAAGGCCGGCAGTTCGTCAGCGCCGGCATGGCATTGCACGCCGTCGACGGCATGGCGCGAACGGCTCCAGCCCGCGCAGTCGAAGCCCAGCGCCACGAGCTGTGCCAGCACGGCCTGCCCGAGCGAGCCCAGCCCGAGCACGCCGATGCGGCGTTCGCTCGCAGGGCGCACCGTCAGCGGCTTCCAGAGGCCCTCCTGCTGCTGGCGCCGGTATTGCGGCATGTCGCGGTGCAGGCCGAGCACCGCATGCGTCACGTACTCGACCATGCCGCGCACGATGCCGGGCTCGACCATGCGCACCACGGGCAGCGCAGGTGGCAGCGACGCGAAGTCGAACTGGTCGACGCCCGCGCCCGAAGAAAACAGCACCTGCAGATCGGGGAAGCGCGTCGCCAGGTCGTCCGGCGGCTCCCACGCCGCGAGGAAGCGCACCTGCGCCGGATCGCCGATGTCGGGCCAGATGCGGAAGTCGATGTCGGGCGCGCGTCGACGGAACACGTCGGCCCACAGACGGCCTCTTGCCGGGTCGGATTTGTAGAGGAAGGTGGTTTTCATGAGGAGATCAGCTCAGGCTGGTACCCGGTCGGCGCGCTCGCGCCCTGAACAGCACGCGCTCATCCCACGGCCTGGGTCACGACGGCGAAGAGCGAGGGCCCGCCGGGCGGCGTCACGAGAGGCGCACCACGCACCATCGTCGTGGGCGCATCCACGCGCAGCAGCCCGATGCTCTCCAGGCATTCGGCCAGTCCGCTGTCGAAGTCGATGTCGATGCGCGTGAAGTGCCCGGCATTCACGCTGGCGAGGTGCGCGATCAGCGCCTTGGCGCCATCGAGATCGGGCGCGACCACCGGCCCTATCGAATGACCGCGCCCGAAGCGGCGCAGCATTGCGAAGCCGCGCGGTTCGTTGTCCTGGTCGAGCACCACGCAGGCGTCGGCGCTGGCGAGCAGATCCTTGATCAGTGCATCGCGCGGCATGCCGCGCGCCGCGGCGTCCAGGGCCTGCAACGCGGCGGCCTCGTGGACACCGGCGGGCCGCAGTCGCCAGCCGGGCTGCAGGGCCACCAGCGGCGCGGGCTGCGCGAGGCCCTGGTGCTGCCGCAGTTCGCCCGTGCGCACGAAGCCCAGGCGCTCGTAGAGGCCGCGCCCCTCGGCGGTGGCGTGCAGCAGCACCGTGCGCTCCTCCAGGCCGTCGAGCACCGCGCTCATCAGGCGATGCCCGATGCGGCGGCCTTGGCAGGCCGGCGTCACGACCACGAGGCCCAGGCTTGCGTGGCGCTCGCCCCAGAGCCAGCGCAGCGCGCAACCGACGATCTCGCCGTCACGCTCGGCCACCACGCCCTGCGCATGCGCGAACACCTGCTCCCAGTCCGCCAGCCGGTGCGGCCAGCGCAACTGGTCGGTCAGCGCCTGCGCGGACGGCAGGTCGGAGGGGGTCATCGGTCTGAGCACCACGCCGTCGCCGGCGGGTGCATTCGGGGTCTGGTCGGGCATTGAAGGGTCTCGCAGCAAAGGGATTTCCCTTCCATCTTGGACGACATCGGCGCGCGTTGCCAGACCGGAAGCGACCCGCGACGCAACTTGCAAGCTTCGGCTGCCGAGCGCCCCGGTTTTGCAATTCGCTGCGGTGGGGCGCCGCTGTACGCATACAAATGCTGCGCCAACCTGCCTAGCATGGACCGCCGCTCTTGCGCAGTCCCACCGATCACACGCCCATGCAAGCCTTCCAGACGCGACAGATTTTCCCGGCCGATGCCGGCCGCATCGTCGTGCATCAGCGGCGCACTGAGGTGCACGCCGCACCTGCGCAGGGCAGACCGCATGGCATGCCGTCGCCGGCCCTCCAAACCGCAGCTTCATCGCGGCGGGCAACGTATTTCCGTGCAACTGCTGCCTTACTGCGTGCTGCAATCAATCCGTAATTTGCTTGTCGCAATTGCCGTCTGAAGAAGTGGCCAGCGACCGGTTCCAACAGGCCGACGAACTAACGACACACAGGACCAGAGACCATGACCTTCAAACCCAAGTACGTGACTTTCGACTGCTACGGAACGCTGACCCGCTTCCGCATGGCGGAGATGTCCCACGAGCTCTTTGCCGACCGCGTTCCGGCCGAGCGCATGGCGCAGTTCATCGCCGACTTCGCGGCCTACCGCTTCGACGAGGTGCTGGGCGCCTGGCAGCCCTACGAGGTGGTGCTGAAGAACGCTGTGCGGCGCCTGTGCCGCAAATGGAAGATCCAGTACTTCGACATCGACGCGCAGAAAATCTACGACGCGGTGCCCACCTGGGGCCCGCACGACGACGTGCCCGCCGGCCTGGCCAAGGTGGCCAAGGAAATTCCGCTGGTGATCCTGTCGAACGCATCGGACGACCAGATCCAGAAGAACGTCGCGACGCTGGGCGCGCCCTTCCACCGCGTCTACACCGCGCAGCAGGCCCAGGCCTACAAGCCGCGCCTGACGGCCTTCGAGTACATGCTCGACTCGCTGGGCTGCAACCCTGAAGACGTGCTGCACGTCTCGTCCAGCCTGCGCTACGACCTGATGTCGGCGGACGACCTGGGCATCGTCAACAAGGTGTTCGTCAACCGCGGCCACGGGCCCGGCAATCCGGCGTACCGCTACACGGAAATCAAGGACATCGGCGGCCTGCCCGGCGTCGTGGGTCTCTGATCTTTCTTCTCCACCGCACCAGCCCCCAGCCATGAAGCTCGACTCTTACTGGACCGATTCGGCACCTGCCTTCGTGCCCGAAGCGCGAGAGCTGCCGGCGCAGGTCGACGTCGCCATCGTCGGCGGCGGCTTCACCGGCCTGTCGGCGGCGCTGGCGCTGGCCAGGCGGGGCGCGCGTGTCGCGGTGCTCGAAGCCGGCGCGCGGGTGGCGGCCGAAGCGTCGGGGCGCAACGGCGGGCACGTCAACAACGGGCTGGCGGTCGACTACGCCGATGTGGCCGCCAAGGTGGGCGTCGAACGCGCACGCGGCTGGTACCACGCGTACGACGCCGCGGTCGACACCGTGGCGCGGCTGGTGCGCGAGGAAGCCATCGACTGCGACTTCATGCGCCACGGCAAGCTCAAGCTCGCCACGCGAGCGAACCAGATGAGCGCGCTCGCGCACAGCGCGCGGTGCCTGCTCGACGATGGCGTGGACAGCGACATCGAGATCCTGGACGCGGCACGCGTGCGCGCCGAAGTGCAGAGCGATCGCTTCCACGGCGGCCTGCTCTACAAGCGCAGCGGCCAGATGCACATGGGCCGCTTCGCGCACGGGCTGGCGACGGCAGCGCAGCGCTGCGGCGCGCAGATCCACACCGGCACCGAGGTGCGCCGCATCGAACGGGTGGGCCAGGGCCACGCCCACCGGCTGCACACAGCGCGCGGCACGGTCGCCGCCGAGCAGGTGCTGCTGGCCACGGGCGCGACGCGCCATGGCGGGTACGGCAGCTTCGGCTGGCTGCGCCGGCGCATCGTGCCGATCGGCAGCTTCATCGTCGTCACCGAGCCGCTGGGCGCGGAGCGCGCGCAGGCGCTGCTCGCGGGACAGCGCACCTACACGACCATCGCGAACATCCACCACTACTTCCGGCTCACGGCGGACCACCGGCTGGTGTTCGGCGGGCGCGCACGCTTCGCGGTCTCCAGCCCGCAGTCGGACGCCGCCAGCGGAGAGATCCTGCGCGCAGGGCTGGCCCAGACCTTTCCGCAGCTCGGCGAGGTGCGGCTCGACTATTGCTGGGGCGGACTGGTCGACATGACGCAGGACCGCCTGCCGCACGCCGGCGAACGCGACGGCCTCTACTACGCCATGGGCTACAGCGGCCACGGCACGCAGATGTCGGTGCACATGGGCGATCGCATGGCCGCCGTGATGAACGGCGATGCGGGCGCCAACCCGTGGCAGGGCCGCGACTGGCCCGCCATTCCCGGCCACTTCGGCCCGCCGTGGTTCCTTCCGGCGGTGGGCCTCTACTACCGGCTCAAGGACAGGCTGGCCTGAGGCTTGCCTTCGCCCCTTCTTTCTTTCGTTTCCGCTTTTTTCTTCCACCCACGGCCTCCCAGGAGCACCCACCATGAGCGACAGCAGCAACAAGAGCTTCGAAAACCTCGTCGGCCCCGATGAAAGCCTTCGTGTCATGGCATCGCTCAAGCGCGGCGCCTCCCGGCGCGACATCCTGGCGATGCTGATGGCCGGCGGCATGCAGGCCACGCTGGCCGGCAGCCTCGCGGGCATGGCGGTGTCGGCGCACGCGCAGACGCCGCGGCGCGGCGGCCGCATCCGGGTGGCGGGCGCCACGGCCGCCGCGACCGACACGCTCGACCCCGCCAAGCAGTCGAACCAGACCGACTACTCGCGCTGCAACATGCTCTACAACGGCCTGACTTCGCTGGACGGCAGCCTCGCGCCGCAACCTGCGCTGGCCGAATCCTTCACCACGAAGGACGCGAAGACTTGGGTGTTCACGCTGCGCAAGGGTGTCGCCTTCCACGACGGCAAGGCGCTCGCGCCCGCCGACGTGGTCTTCTCGGTGATGCGCCACAAGGAGCCCGCCGTCGCCTCCAAGGCCAAGGTGCTGGCCGACCAGATCGAGAGCGTGAAGGCCACGGGCGCGAATGAAGTGACGATCGTGCTGAGCGCGCCCAACGCCGACCTGCCGGTGATCCTGGGCACCTTCCACTTCCAGATCGTCAAGGACGGCACCACCGACTTCAACGCCGGCATCGGCACCGGCCCCTACAAGCTCAAGGAGTTCAAGCCCGGCATCCGCTCGCTGGTGGTGCGCAACGAGGCCTACTGGAAGCCCGGCAAGCCGTACCTCGACGAGATCGAGTTCGTCGGCATCGGCGACGAGAGCGCGCGCGTCAATGCGCTGCTGTCGGGCGGCATGGACCTGGTGGCCTCGGTCAATCCGCGCTCGGTGGAGCGCGTCAAGGGCACGCCCGGCTTCGGCATCTTCGTGACCCAGTCCGGCCAGTATTCCGACCTGGTGATGCGCAAGGACGTGGGCCCCGGCGCCAACCCCGATTTCGTGCTCGGCATGAAGCACCTGTTCGACCGCGAACAGATGAAGAAAACCATCGCGCTCGACTACGCGGTGGTCGGCAACGACCAGCCGATCGACCCGACCAACCGCTTCCACTTCGCCGGCCTGCCGCAGCGCCCCTTCGACCTCGACAAGGCCAAGTTCCACCTGCAGAAATCCGGTGTCACCGGCAAGGTGTCGATGGTGGCCTCGCCCGCCGCGCTGTACTCGGTGGAAATGTCCTTGCTGCTGCAGCAGACCGCCCAGCGCGCCGGCCTGGAGATCGACATCAAGCGCATGCCGGCGGACGGCTACTGGTCGAACCACTGGCTCAACAGCCAGGTGGGCTTCGGTAACGTCAACCCGCGCCCGAGCGCGGACGTGCTGCTCACGCAGTTCTTCCAGTCGGGCGCTGCCTGGAACGAGTCGCGCTGGAAGAGCGACAAATTCGACCAGCTGCTGCTGGCCGCGCGCGCCGAGACCGACCTGGCCAAGCGCAAGCAGATGTATGCCGACATGCAGACCATGATCCACCAGGACGCGGGCATCGGCATTCCGCTGTTCCTCGCGAGCATCGACGGGCACAGCGCCAAGCTCAAGGGGCTGTCGCCGATTCCGCTGGGCGGCCTCATGGGCTACAACTTCGCCGAGAACGTCTGGCTTGAATCATGACTCGCCCCCAGGCTTCGCGCACTTCGTGTCGCTTCGCCAACCCCCTTCCGGGGGCAACACCTGCGGCCCGGCAAAGCCGGTTCCGCGGTGTTTCCCGAAGGGGCCTGGCTCCGCCGGCCGCGTCGGTGCGCTACTGCCTCCGGTGAAATGGGATTGCTGAGATGAATCGACTGATCCTCAAGCTCTTGGTGCAGCGCGTTGCGCTGGCGCTGCTGTCGCTTCTGGCGGTGTCGGTGATCGTGTTCTCGATCACGGCGGTGCTGCCGGGCGACGCGGCCGAGGAGCAACTCGGGCAGGACGCCACGCCGGAAGCCCTCGCCGCGCTGCGCGTGCAGATGGGCCTGGACGTTCCCGCGCCCAGGCGCTATGCGCAATGGCTGCTCGGCATGGCAAAGGGCGACCTGGGCCGCTCGGCGACCACGCAGATGCCGGTGTCGCAACTGGTGGCCAGCCGCCTGCCCAACTCGCTGCTGCTGGCCGCCGTCACCGCGCTGTTCTCGGTGCCCATCGCGCTCGCGCTGGGCGTCGCCTCGGCGGTATGGCGCGGCTCGTGGTTCGACCGCGCGGCCTCCACATCGGCGGTGGCGGTGGTGTCGGTGCCGGAGTTCCTGGTCGCCACGCTGGCGGTGCTGGTGTTCGCGGTGAAGCTGCGCTGGCTGCCGGCGCTGTCCTTCGTCAGCGACATCGATTCGCTGGGCCAGATGCTGCAGGCCTTCGCGATGCCGGTGCTCGTGCTGTGCTGCGTGATCGTCGCGCAGATGATGCGCATGACGCGCGCCGCCGTGATCGACCAGCTCGAGGCGCCCTACATCGAGATGGTGCGGCTCAAGGGCGCCTCGCCGATGCGCACGGTGCTGGCGCACGCGCTGCCGAACGCCGTGGGGCCGATCGCCAATGCGGTGGCGCTGAGCCTGTCGTACCTGCTGGGCGGCGTGATCATCGTCGAGACCATCTTCAACTACCCGGGCATCGCCAAGCTGATGGTGGACGGCGTCTCCCAGCGCGACATGCCGCTGGTGCAGACCTGCGCCATGATCTTCTGCAGCGCCTACCTGATCCTGGTGACCGCCGCCGACATCTGCGGCATCGTCGCCAACCCGCGGCTGCGGCACCGCTGAAGGAAGCGTCATGGAAACGTCCACAACTTCCAACGCCGTGAACGCCACGGCCTCCCTGGCGCCGGTGGCGCAAGAACGCCGGGGCGGCCCGAGGCGCTGGCTCGGCGCCTTTGGCGCCTCCGGCCTGCTCGGCCTCGCGGTGCTGCTGTTCTGGGTGCTCGCGGCGGCCTTCGGCCCCTGGCTGCTTTCGTTCGGCACGGCGGCCACGGGCACCTCGAACGTGTTCATGCCGATCAGCGCGGCGCATTGGCTCGGCACCGACTACCTCGGCCGCGACATGCTGGCGCTCGTGGTCCAGGGCGCGCGCTACACGGTCGGCGTGGCGCTGCTCGCCACGCTCGTGGCCAGCGGCATCGGCACCACGCTGGCGCTGCTGGCTGCCGCCAGCGGCCGCTGGCTCGACGCGACGCTCAGCCGCGGCCTGGACACGCTGACCGCGATCCCGAGCAAGATGTTCGCGCTCATCATGGTGGCGGGCTTCGGCTCCTCGGTGCCGATGCTGGTCGCCACCGCGGCCATCATCTACGTGCCGGGCGCCTTCCGCATCGCGCGCTCGCTGGCCGTCAACATCAACGCGCTCGACTACGTGACGGTGGCGCGCGCACGCGGCGAGGGCACGCTCTACATCATGCTGCGCGAGATCCTGCCCAACATCGTCGGCCCGATGCTGGCCGACCTGGGCCTGCGCTTCGTCTACATCGTGCTGCTGCTGGCGAGCCTGAGCTTCCTCGGCCTGGGCATCCAGCCGCCGGCGGCCGACTGGGGCTCGCTGGTACGCGAGAACATCGGCGCGCTGGCCATGGGCGGGGCCTCGGTCATCGTGCCGGCGCTGGCCATCGCGAGCCTGACCATCTCGGTCAACCTGGTGATCGACAACCTGCCCGGCCGTGCCGCGCGCGAAATGGGGAAACGCTGATGGGAGCACCACTCACCGTCGAGGGCCTGAGCATCCGCGCGGGCGCGAGCACACTGGTCGACGACCTGAGCTTCTCGGTACAGCCCGGCGAGGTGCTGGCGCTGATCGGCGAGTCGGGTTCGGGCAAGACCACCACCGCGCTGGCGCTGATGGGCCATGCACGCCAGGGCTGCAGCATCTCGGCCGGCCGGGTGCGCATCGGCGACACGGAAGTGCTGTCGCTCGATGCCCGCGCCCAGCGCGCGCTGCGCGGGCGCACCGTCTCCTACATTGCGCAGAGCGCGGCCGCATCGTTCAACCCCTCGCGCACGATCATGGACCAGGTGATCGAGCCCACCGTGATCCACGGCCTGTGCAAGCGGGCCGAGGCGCAGGCCAAGGCCGTGGCGCTGTTCCGCGAACTGGCGTTGCCCGACCCGGAAGGCATCGGCGCGCGCTATCCGCACCAGGTCTCGGGCGGCCAGCTGCAGCGGCTGATGGCTGCGATGGCGCTGATCGGCGACCCCGATCTCGTGATCCTCGACGAGCCGACCACGGCGCTGGACGTGACCACGCAGATCGAGGTGCTGCGCGCCTTCCGCCGCGTGGTGCGCGAGCGCCGCGCCACCGCCGTCTACGTGAGCCACGACCTGGCGGTGGTGGCGCAGATGGCCGACCACATCCTGGTGCTGCGCAACGGCCGCATGCGCGAGATGAACGCGACGGGGCAGATCCTCGCCGCGCCGGCCGACGACTACACGCGCAGCCTGCTGGCCGCGGCACGCCCGCAGACGCGCGCTGCGGCCGGTGCCACGGACGACGGCCGCGAACTGCTGCTCGAGGTGCGCCAGCTCTCGGCCGGCTACGGCCCGGCCGACGCGCAGGGCCGCCCGGCCAAGCCGATCCTGCAGGACATCGACCTGAAGCTCTACCGCGGCCAGGCGATCGGCGTGATCGGCGAATCGGGCTCGGGCAAGACCACGCTGGCACGCGCGGTGGCGGGCCTGCTGAAACCCAGCAGCGGCAGCGTGCTCTTCCACGGCCGCGAACTGAAGCCGACGCTGCAGCAGCGCGAACGCGACGAGCTGCGCCGCATCCAGATCGTGTTCCAGATGGCCGACACGGCGCTGAACCCGTCGCAGACCATCGAGCGCATCCTGGCGCGGCCGCTGGAGTTCTACAAGGGCCTGCGCGGGGAGCCGCTGCGCCGGCGCATCCGTGAACTGCTCGACCTGGTGAAGCTGCCGCAGACCGTCGCCGGGCGCCTGCCCGGCGGCCTCTCGGGCGGGCAGAAGCAGCGCGTGAACCTCGCGCGCGCACTGGCGGCCGAGCCCGACCTGATCCTCTGCGACGAAGTGACCTCCGCGCTCGACACGGTGGTCGGCGCCGCGGTGCTCGACCTGATCGCGGAGCTCAGGCGCGAGCTCGGCGTGTCCTATCTCTTCATCAGCCACGACCTGCACACGGTGCGCGCCGTGTGCGACGAGATCGTCGTGATGCAGCACGGCCGCAAGCTCGCGCAGGTGGCGCGCGCCGACTACGACCGCGGCCCGCACCACCCCTACTACGAGGTGCTGGCGCGCTCGGTGCCGGAGTTGCGCCAGGGCTGGCTCGACGACATGGACCGCATGGACCGCCCCCATGCCATCGCATCATGAGCAGGACCGAAATGACGCCCACCTTCCGCATCGCGGTGATCGCCGGCGACGGCATCGGCAAGGAAGTGATGCCCGAGGGCCTGCGCGTGGTGCAGGCCGCCGCGGAGCGCTTCGGCTTCGAACTCGACTGCCGCACCATCGACTGGGCGAGCGCCGACCACTACGCGGCGCACGGCCAGATGATGCCGGACGACTGGAAGGAGCAACTCAAGGGGGTGGACGCGCTGTACTTCGGCGCCGTCGGCTGGCCCGCGACGGTGCCCGACCATGTGTCGCTCTGGGGGTCGCTGCTGAAGTTCCGCCGCGAATTCGACCAGTACATCAACCTGCGTCCGGTGCGCCTCTTCGAGGGCGTGCCCTGCCCCCTGGCCGGCCGCAAGCCCGGCGACATCGACTACCTCGTGGTGCGCGAGAACACCGAGGGCGAGTACACCTCGCTCGGCGGCGTCATGTACGAAGGCACCGAGCGCGAGATCGTGATCCAGGAGTCGGTGTTCTCCCGGCACGGCACCGACCGCGTGCTGCGCTTTGCCTGCGAGACGGCGCGCGCGCGCCGGCGCAAGCACCTGACGGTGGCCACCAAGAGCAACGGCATCGCCATCAGCATGCCGTGGTGGGACAAGCGCGCCGATGCGGTCGGCCTCGACTACCCCGAGCTGACGATCGACAAGCAGCACATCGACATCCTGTCGGCGCGCTTCGTGCTGCAGCCCACGCGCTTCGACGTGGTGGTGGCGAGCAACCTGTTCGGCGACATCCTCTCCGACCTCGGGCCCGCGACCACCGGCACCATCGGCCTCGCGCCTTCGGCCAACCTGAATCCGGAGCGCAGGTTCCCGTCGCTGTTCGAGCCGGTGCACGGCTCCGCGCCCGACATCTACGGCCAGAACATCGCCAACCCGATCGCGATGATCTGGTCCGGCGCGCTGATGCTGGACTTCCTCACCCAGGGCCAAGGCGCGGGGCGGGCCGCGCACGACGCGATCCTGGAAGCCATCGAGGCGGTGCTGCGCGACGGCCCGCGCACGCGCGATCTCGGCGGTTCCGCGAGCACAACCGAAGTGGGCCTTGCGATCGCCGAGCGCGTCGCGGCGGCCTGAAACCAGGAAAGACTTTTCAACCATGACCACCGAACTCCAACCTGCAGACCTGATGCCCGGGCGGCATCTCATCGGCGCCGAGTGGCGCGAAGCCAGCGACGCGCGCCGCCTCGACGTCACCGACCCCGCGACCGACGGCGTCTTCGCAAGCGTGCCCGACGGCACGCCCGCCGATGCACGCGCGGCGGTCGATGCCGCGCATGCGGCCTTCCCCGCATGGCGCGCCGTGCCCGCCAAGCAGCGCGCGCAGATCCTCAAGCGCTGGAACGACCTCGTGATGGCCCGTCAGGAAGACCTGGGACGGCTGATCTCGCGCGAACAGGGCAAGCCGCTGGCCGAGGGCCGCGGCGAGGTGGCCTATGCGGCCAGCTACATCGAATGGTTCGCCGAAGAAGCGACGCGCGCCAACGGCGAGGTGATCCCGGCGCCGGTGACGGGCCGCCGCATGCTCGCGCTGAGGGAGCCCGTGGGCGTGGTCGCCGCGATCACGCCGTGGAACTTTCCGGCGGCCATGATCGCGCGCAAGATCGCGCCGGCGCTCGCCGCCGGGTGCACCGTGGTGTGCAAGCCGGCCGAAGACACGCCCCTGACCTCGCTCGCGCTCGTGAAGCTGGCACAGGAAGCGGGCGTGCCGCCGGGCGTGCTCAACATCGTGACCGCCTCGCGCGAACGCACGCCGGAAGTCGTCGACGCCTGGCTCGACGACTCGCGCGTGCGCAAGATCACGTTCACCGGTTCGACGCCCGTGGGCAAGCACCTCGCCCGCCGTTCGGCCGACACGCTGAAGAAACTGTCCCTCGAGCTCGGCGGCAACGCCCCCTTCATCGTGTTCGAAGACGCCGACCTCGACGCCGCGGTGGAAGGCCTGATGGCCGCGAAGTTCCGCAATGGCGGCCAGACCTGCGTGTGCCCGAACCGCGTGTTCGTGCAGGCTGCCGTGCACGATGCGTTCGTGGACAAGCTCGCGGCACGGGTCGGCGCGCTGCGCGTCGGGCCTGCCAGCGACGAGTCCTCGCAGATCGGTCCGATGATCAACGCGCGCGCCGTCGAGAAGATCGAGCGCCACGTGCACGATGCCGTCTCGCGGGGCGCGCGCATCGTCGTCGGCGGCAAGCGGCTGCGCGATGCGCGACGCGACGGCCCCAACTACTACGCGCCCACGGTACTGGTGAATGCCGACGCGACGATGGAGTGCAGCTGCGAGGAAACCTTCGGGCCCGTGGTGCCGGTCACGCGCTTCGAGAGCGAGGCCGACGTGATCGCCGCCGCCAACGACACGCCCTTCGGCCTCGCGGCGTACTTCTATTCGACCGACGTGCGGCGCATCTGGCGCGTGGCCGATGCGCTGGAGTCGGGCATCGTCGGCATCAACGAAGGGGCCCTGGCCGCCGAGGCGGCGCCCTTCGGCGGCGTGAAGGAATCGGGCTACGGCCGCGAAGGCTCGGTGCATGGCCTGGAGGACTACATGCACATCAAGTACGTATGCCAGGGGCAGCTGTCGACCTACCCGTGGAGCGAAACTCGATGACGGCATCCGACGACCGCAGCGGGGACGACGCCCGGTTCTATGTCGACGGACGCTGGGAAGAACGCAGCCACGCCGCGAGGATCGCGGTCGTCAATCCCTTTTCCGAAGAGATCGTCGGGCATGTCGCGGCCGGCTCGACGGCGGATGTGGACCTTGCCGTCGCTGCAGCCCGGCGGGCTTTCGAAACCTTCTCGCGAAGCACGGTCGACGAACGGCTGGCGCTGCTGGGCCGCGTCCTGGCGCTGCTGGAAGCGCGCGCGGAGTTGTTCGCGCAGGCCATCGTGACGGAGATGGGCGCGCCCATCGGGTTCGCGCGGTCCGCCCATGTGCCCTTCGCGATCGCGCATGTGCGCACCCAGATGGAAGTGCTGCGGCGCTACAAGTTTCTTTCCATCGAGGACGGCTTCGCCATCTCGAAGGAGCCGATCGGGGTGTGCGCGCTGATCACGCCCTGGAACTGGCCGCTGTACCAGATCACCGCCAAGGTCGCGCCCGCGATTGCCGCGGGGTGCACGGTGGTCCTGAAGCCCAGCGAGCTGTCCCCCTACAGCGCCCAGCTCTTTGCGCAGGTGATGCACGACGCCGGCGCGCCGGCCGGGGTCTTCAACCTGGTCGGCGGCACGGGCGAAGTGGTCGGCGCGGCATTGGCGGCGCACCCCGACGTCGACATGATCTCCATCACCGGCTCGACGCGCGCCGGCGTCCTCGTGGCGCAGGCGGCCGCGGTGACGGTCAAGCGCGTGGTGCAGGAACTGGGCGGCAAATCGCCGAACCTCTTTCTCGACGACGCCGATTTCGAACAGGGCGTCGCGAAGGGCGTACTGGCGGGCATGCGCAACGCAGGCCAGTCGTGCAGCGCGCCCACACGCATGCTGGTGCCCGAATCGAGGCTCGCCGAGGTCGAAGCCTTGGCACTTGCGGCGGTGTCCGGCATCACGCTCGGCGATCCGCGCAACGAAAAGACCTCGATGGGGCCGATTGCCAATGCCGCGCAATACGCCAGGGTCCAGGCAATGATCGCCAGCGGCATCGAAGACGGCGCCAGGCTGGTCTGCGGCGGTCCGGGCAGGCCCGATGGGCTGGGCCGGGGCTATTTCGCGCGCCCGACGGTGTTCTCCGATGTCACGCCCGCCATGCGCGTGGCGAGCGAAGAAATCTTCGGCCCGGTGCTGGTGGTCATGCCCTACCGCGACGAGGCGCAGGCCATCGCCATTGCCAACGACACGGTCTACGGGCTCGGTGCGAGCGTGCAGTCCGGCGACCGCGACCGCGCGCGCCGCGTGGCGGCCCGGCTGCGCGCGGGCCAGGTGCATATCAACTATCCGGCCTGGAACGGCCACGCGCCTTTCGGTGGCTACAAAAGGTCCGGCAACGGCCGCGAATACGGCGTCCACGGATTCGAGGAATACCTCGAGACCAAGGCTGTCGTCGGCTATTGATCCCGTCTTCAGCATCCGGCGACGAACGGCAAGCATGCCTGCAGTCTTTCACTGACCGCTCACGAATATTCCGAGAATGCCCGCACCACTATCTTCCGTAGCCTCCAGCCCGGACCTGCCGACGCACGCGGATGTCGTCGTGATCGGCGGCGGCATCATCGGCGTTTTCGCCGCCTACTACATGGCCAGGCGCGGCATGAAGGTCGCGCTGGTGGAAAAGGGCCGCGTCGGCGCCGAACAGTCGAGCCGCAACTGGGGCTGGTGCCGCCAGCAGAACCGGGACGCCCGCGAGTTGCCGATGGCCACCAAGAGCCTGGACCTGTGGGAGCAATTCACGGCGCAGACCGGTGAGGTCACCGGCTTTCAGCGATGCGGCCTGCTCTATCTAAGCAACAGCGAGCAGGAGCTGGCTGGCTGGGCCCGCTGGGGCGAGTTCGCGCGCACGGTCGACGTGAAGACCCAGATGCTGAGTGCGCAAGAAGCGGCGCAGCGCGGCCGCGCCACCGGCAAGCCTTGGAAGGGCGGCGTCTTTGCTCCCACCGACGGCACCGCGGACCCTTCGCGCGCGGCCCCGGCGGTGGCCCGGGCGCTCCTGAAACTCGGCGCAACGGTGCACCAGGGCTGCGCGGCGCGGGGCGTGGAGACAGAGGGCGGGCGGGTCTCGGCAGTGGTCACGGAGCACGGATCGATCCGCACACAGGTCGCGGTACTCGCCGGAGGTGCCTGGGCATCCTCGTTCTGCCGCCAGTACGGCATCCGGTTTCCCCAGGCTGCGATCCGGCAGACGGCGCTGTCGGTGTCCACGGGCGAAAAAGACATACCGGCCGCACTCCACACGAGCGGCGTTTCCATGACACGGCGCGTCGACGGGGGCTACACGCTGGCCGTCAGCGGCCGGGGACGGGTGGACCCGACACCGCAGCTTCTGCGTTTCGCACCGCAGTTCCTGCCCATGTTCCAGCGAAGGTGGCGCAACCTCGCGCCCGGCGGACTGGAGGGCGTGCGCTCGGGCCATGAAGGCTGGTCCCGCTGGCGGCTCGACAAGCCGACCCCGATGGAGCGGATGCGCATTCTGGATCCGAAGGCGGACGCGGCGGCGGTCGAGCTGACGTACAGGCGCGCGGTGGAACTCGTGCCGGCACTGGAGGGCAGTCCCGTCACGGCCGCCTGGGCGGGCTATGTGGACAGCACGCCCGACGGTGTCCCGGGAATCGGCGAGATGTCGAGCCTGCGCGGACTGGTGCTGGCGGCCGGCTTCAGCGGCCATGGCTTCGGCATCGGGCCCGGGGCGGGCCATCTGATCGCCGACATCGTCAGCGGCGCCGCGCCCCTCGTCGATCCACGGCCCTATCACCCGGACCGATTCCTGTCGTCGGCGTGGGGCAAGGTCGCGGACTTCTAGGGACGGCCATGACGCCCGAGCGCCGCGGCGGCCCGCACGCACCGGCCGACAAGATGATTGCGCGCCTGACCCCGTTGCGCATCGATCACTTGCCGGACGCAGTCAGGCAATCCTGCGCACTGGGCTGGCCATACCGGGAAGACGACTGGCGCTTCGCCTTCGATCTCGGCAGCGGCTTCGCCGTCGAAGTCGATGGCCGCCTGGTGGGCACCGCGATGTGGTGGCCCTATGGCCAGACTCATGCCTCGGTCGGCATGATCATCGTGGACCCGGCCATGCGAGGACGAGGCCTGGGGCGTGCCTTGACGCAGAAGTTGCTCCACGAGGCGCGGGAGCGCACGGTGTTGCTGAACGCCACCCAGGAAGGGCTGCCTCTCTACGCACAGCTCGGGTTTGTCGCGCGCGCACACGTGTTCCAGCATCAGTCGGTGCTGCCGGCACAGGCGTTTCCTGCCACCACGCCGTCGAGCATCCGTGCCATGCAGGCCGCAGACGACCAGCGGTTGCGCCAACTGGACCTGGCCGCCACGGGGATGGAGCGGACCGCATTGCTGGATGCATTGTTCGCTGCCGGAACGACGATGGTTGCCGAACGGCGCGCTGGTGTGTCGGCGTACGCCTGCCTGAGGGAATTCGGGCACGGCGTGGTGATCGGGCCGGTGGTCGCCTCGGGCGAAGATGCCGCCGTCGATGCGATGGACCTCATCGCCGCCCTCGCCCTGCGCGCTCGCGGCCGGTTCGTGCGCATCGACGTGACCGAGGACAGCGGTCTCTCCACATGGCTGAGCGACATGGGGTTGCCCTGCGTCGGCCACGCCGTGCCGATGGTGCGCAACCCCCGGGCTCGCCCGATCGGCGCCGATGCGAACACCCGCCTGTTCGCCCTTGCCAACCAGTCCTTCGGCTGAGTCGCGCCATCCATGCAATGACATCCAAGAGATGACGAAAGTTCTTTCATGAAGCTGATGCCCTACTGGCTCGATACCTCTCCCAGATTCACGGGAGGTCAGACGCAGGCGCCCGGCGGCAACGTCGATGTGGCGGTGGTGGGTGCGGGCTTTACCGGCTTGTCCGCGGCAATCGCGTTGGCGAAGAAAGGCGCCAGTGTGGCGGTGTTCGATGCCGCCACCGTGGCCAGTGCCGCTTCGGGCCGCAACGGCGGCATGTGCAACAACGGTTTCACACAGGACTACTGTGCGCTGTCGGGCAAGCTCGGGCGAGAGCGCGCCAACATGCTCTATCGCGCTTTCGACGCGGGCGTGTGCAAGGTGGAGTCGCTGATCGCCGAGGAAGGCATCGACTGTGATTTCAAGCGTGTCGGAAAGCTCAAGCTGGCTGCCAAGCCGGAGCACTACGACAAGCTGGCCCGCGCGCAGGCGCTGATGGCCAAGGAGTGCGATCCCGACACCCACATGGTGACGCGTGCCGAACTGCACAGCGAGATCGGATCGGACCGGTATTTCGGGGGCCTGATCTTCGGCAAGAGCGCAGGCATGCACGTGGGCCGCTACGGCCACGGCCTTGCCATGGCCGCGGCCAAGCGCGGCGTGCGCATCTATGAAAACTCGCCGGTCATCGCGCTCAAGCGCCAAAGCGGTTCAATCCATCAGGTCGAAACGCCCGACGGCAGCGTTCGCGCCAGGCAGGTGCTGCTGGCGACCGGGACTTCGGCCGTAGGGCCATTGGCCTGGTTTCGCCGACGCATCGTGCCCGTCGGGGCGTTCATCATCGTGACCGAACCGCTGCCGGTCGACGTGCTCGACCGGTTGACGCCGCGGCGCCGGATGACGACGGACACGAAGAACTTCGTCAACTACTTCCGTGTCACGCCCGACAACCGGCTGCTGTTCGGCGGGCGCGCGCGTTTCGCGACGACCAACCCGAAGTCGGACATGAAGAGCGGCGCCATCCTGCAACGATCGCTCGCGGAGGTCTTTCCCGAGCTGGGAAACACCCGCATCGACTATTGCTGGGGCGGCATGGTCGACATGACGCGGGACCGTTTGCCGCGCGCCGGAGAGCGCAACGGGCTGTTCTACTCGATGGGTTACAGCGGCCACGGAACCCATATGTCGACCTACATGGGTGCGATCATGGCCGAGGTGCTGGATGGCCGCGCCGACCTGAACCCGTGGCGGGATTTCGACTGGCCGGCGATTCCCGGCCACTTCGGCAAGCCGTGGTTCCTTCCCGTGGTCGGCGCGTACTACCGCTTTCAGGATCTGGTGCGCTGAGACCGCTTGCCGGCTCCCCTGCGCCTCGAAGCCCAGGCCGTTCGCCATGACCTGGTGCTGCAGGAGCCGAGGTTCGGCTGATTCGCATGCCCTGGCACGGGGCCAACCATCGCCGCAGAGGATCAGGCTAGCCGCGCGCTTTCGATTTCCTGGCAAAGAGCCCCTCGCACAGCCCGCGCAGCCAGCGGTTCGCGGGGTCCTGGTTGTAGCGCGCATGCCAGTGCTGCTTGACGGTGAAGGGCGGCACCGGCACCGGGCAATCGAACACAGCGAGCCCGTTGGTGCGGGCCAGCGTCTCGCCGATCTGGCGGGGCACGGTGGCCACGAGGTCGGTGGTCGAGACGATCGCGGCCAGGCCCAGGAAGCCTGGCAGCTCCAGCAGGATGCGGCGCGCCACACGGTGCCGAAGCAGCGCCGCCTCCAGCAACTGCACGCCCGTGCCGCCGACGATGCCGATGTGCGCCTCGGCCTTGTAGTCGCGCAGGCCCATGCCCTTGGCGCCCACGCGCGGATGCCGTGCATTCACCAGGCACACCCAATCCTGCGGATAGAGCACCTGTTGGTAGAAGCCTGATTCGAGCCAGGGCACCAGTCCGATCGCAAGGTCGGCCTGGCCGGACTGCAGCGCCTGCCCGGTCTGCTCGTCGATGCGCGCGGCCTCCAGGCGAATGCCCGGGCCCACAGCGCGCACATGGGCCAGCAGTTGCGGCAGCAGCGTGATGTGGCTGGCGTCGGTCATGCAGATGCGAAAGCGCCGCGTCGCACTCGACGGATCGAACACTTCCTGCGGCGCGGCCACGCGGCGCAGCGCCGCCAGTGCCTCGCGCGCCGGAACGATCAGCTCGTCCGCGCGCGGCGTGGGCTGCATGCCCGCCGCGGTGCGCACGAACAGCTCGTCGCCCAGGTGCCGGCGCAGGCGGCCCAGCCAGTTGCTCACCGTCGGCTGGCTCTGGCCGAGCTGGTCGGCCGCGCGCGTCACGCTCTGCGTGGTGTAGATCAAGTCGAACAGGCGCAGCAGCTTGAGGCTGAGCAGGCCCGTGCCCGCATCGAGGTTGTCGTCGTCGGCGTTCATTTCAAAACGGAATGTAGACCATTCGTCCCATGTCATGGACGAGATGTTGCTCGCAACCTATCTTCAGCGCATTCCTTCGAGATATTCCTTGTGGAGACAGGCATGAAGATCTATTTCCTGGGCGCTGGCGCGCTCGGCTGCGCCATCGGCGGCACGCTCGCCGCCGGCGGGTCGGACGTCACGCTCATCGATCCTTTCCAGGCGCACGTCGACGCCATCAACCGCGACGGCCTCCTCATGAAGGAAGGCGACTCGGAACGCCGGGTCACGGTGCGCGCGGCGAACAGCGTCGAGGGCCTGCCGCCGGCCGACCTGGTGATCGTGCTGGTCAAGTCCTTCCACACGCGCTCGGCCATCGAAGGCGCGCTGTCGATCGTCGGCCCCGGCACCGCGCTGATGTCGCTGCAGAACGGCATGGGCCACGAGGAGATCCTGGCCGAAGTCGCCGGCCGCGCGCACGTGCTGGCCGGCAAGACCTACGTCGGCGGCGTTCTGCTCGGCCCGGGCAGCGTCATTGCCGGCACGCGCGGCAAGCGCACGGTGATCGGCGAACTCGACGGCAGCGTGAGCGAACGCGCCAGGGCCATCGCGGCCGAATTCGAGCGCGCCGCACTCCCCTGCGAGGTCAGCGACAACATCCTGGGCGTGATGTGGGACAAGCTGCTCATCAACGTCTCGACCGGCGCGCTCAGCGGCATCACGGGCCAGGTGTACGGCAGCCTCTACGCGGTGCCCGAGATCGAGGCCACGGCCGTCGCCGCGGTGGCCGAGGCCATGGCCGTCGCGCGGGCCAGCGGCGTGAAGCTGTCGATCCAGTCGCCGCGCGACGCATGGGTCATGGCCGCCGAAGGCCTGCCCTACGAATTCAAGACCTCGATGCTGCAAAGCCTGGAGAAAGGCTCCATCACCGAGATCGACTTCATCAACGGCGCGGTGGTGCGCGGCGGGCTGCAGCATGACGTGCCGACGCCGGTCAACCAGACGCTGGTTGCGGCCATCAAGGGCATCGAACGCCGGCTGGAGGCGAAATGAGCACGCCGCGGGCCTATGTGGAGCACGTCGCCATCTGGGTGAAGGACATCCACTGGCACATCAGGTTCTTCCACGACGTCTGCGGCATGACGATGCGCGAAGTACAGGGCACGCTCGAAGAGCCGGTGCAGTACTGGACCCTCGGCGGCCTGCAATTCATGGCCAAGCCGGACTACGCAGGGCCTGAAGGCCGCCTCGGCCATCTCGGGGTGATGTGCGAAGACCTCGAAGCCGCACTCGCCGCCGCGCAGGCCTTCGGCGTGACCGAAATGCCGCAGGGCCGCAACTGGCTGCGCCTGCCGGACGGCCTGGCCGTCGAGTTCATCCAGGCCAGCGCCGGCGCCGTCGCGCGCGTGCTCGCCGTCGATCCCCGCGCCTGACGATCCGCCACCCATACAGAGAGACACACACCATGAGCGCCTTGACCATCGAAGACAAATACTGGGACGACGCCGTCGTCGGCCAGGAATGCATCAGCCCGCCCTATGAAGTGACGGAGGCGCGCGTGATGGCGTATGCCGACCTCACCGGCGACCACACCCCCGTTCACACCGACGAAGCCTATGCGCGCACCACGCCCTTCGGCACCCGCGTGGCGCACGGGCTGTTCGGCCTGTCGGTGGCCGACGGGCTCAAGACGAAGAGCGACATGCGCTTCATGCCGGGCATGTCGCTCGGCTGGGAATGGCGCTTCGTGGCCCCCATCAAGCTCGGCGACACGGTGCGCGTGAAATTCCACGTCGGCAGCAAGCGCGAATCGGCGAGCAAGCCGGGCTGGGGCATCCTCGTGCTGCCGTCCGAACTCATCAACCAGCGCGACGAGGTCGTGCAAAAGGGCGAGCACCGCGTGATGGTGCCGAGGAAGCCGGCATGAGCGCGTCACCGAAACAGGCGCTGCCGCTGGCAGGCCTGCGCGTCATCGACTACAGCCACTTCCTGGCCGGTCCCTATGTCGGGCGCTGCCTTGCCGCGCTCGGTGCGGAAGTCATCAAGGTCGAGCGTCCCGGCACGGGCGACGCGGGGCGCCAGCATGCGTGGTTCGTCGGCGAACACAGCGGCTATTTCCTGCAGCAGAACATGGGCAAGAAGGGCCTCAGCGTGAACACGAAGGACCCACGCGGCCGGGCGCTGATGAAGAAGCTGGTCGACAGCGCCGACGTGTTCGTCGAGAACTACCGCCCCGGCGCGCTCGACAAGCTGGGCCTGGGCTATGCCGAACTCGCCGAGACCAACCCCGGCCTGGTGTACTGCTCGATCTCGGCCTACGGCCACACCGGCCCCGACGCGCACCGCGCGGGCTTCGGCCTCATCGCGGAGGCCAAGAGCGGCATCATGCAGATGGTCGGCAATCCGGGCGAAGCACCACCGCTGCTGCGCATCTCGCTGGGCGACATGTACACCGGCATCCACGCGGTCGCCGCAATCAACGCCGCGCTGCTGGGGCGCGTGAAGTCCGGCCGCGGGCAGCACATCGACATGGCGCTGTACGACACGCTGGTGTCGATGCACGAGTACGCGGTGCAGTGCTACACGCTCTCCAATGGCCAGGAGGTGCCGGTGCAGACCGGGCACGACATGCCCAATTCCACGCTCTACGGCGTGTTCCGCGCGCAGGACGGCGATCTCGTGATCGCCGCGCAGGTGGACGACGCCTGGAAGCGCTTTGCCGCGCTGGTCGAGCAGAACGGCGGCCCCGCGGGTTTCGGCAGCGACACGCGGCTGCACGCGTCGGCCGGGCGCAATGCCCATCGCACGGAAATTCTTGACGTGGTGAAGCCGTGGGTGGCGGCGCGGCCGGTCGCGCAGGTGCTGAAGCTGCTGGACGGCATCGACGTGCCGGCCGCCAAGGTCCAGCGCATCGACGAAGTGCTGGCCGATCCGCAGATCCATGCGCGCGGCATGGTGGTCGAGCAGGAGCATCCGGTGCTCGGAAAGATCCGCCTGCCAAACCTGCCCTTCCACATGTCGGGTTGCGACACCTCGATCACGCAGGTGGCCCCCGAGCTGGGCGAGCACAACGCGGAGATCGCGGCGAGCCTCGGCTTCGATGCCGCGCAGATCGCCGACATGCAGGCCGACGGCGTGCTCTACAGCAAGTAAGGAAACAGCCATGACCGACAAGTACGCCGTGATCGGCAACCCGATAGGACACACCAAGTCGCCGATGATCCATGGCAGCTTCGCGCAGGCGACCGGCCAGGACATCGACTACAGCGCGATCGAAGGCTCGCTGGAGCGCTTCGCCGACGACGTGCACGCATTCCGCAAGGCAGGCGGGCGCGGAATGAACGTCACGGCCCCCTTCAAGCTGCAGGCCTTCGCACTGGCCACCGAGCGGCTCGAACGCGCCGAGCTCGCCGGCGCCACCAACGCGCTGAAGTTCGAAGGCGAACGCATCCTTGCCGACAACTTCGACGGCGTGGGCCTGACCAACGACATCCAGCGCAACCTGGGCTTTCCGCTCGAGGGCGCGCGCATGCTGGTGCTCGGCGCGGGCGGCGCGGTGCGTGGCGCACTGCAGCCGTTTCTGGCGCAACAACCGGGCGTGGTGGTGCTGGCGAACCGCACGCAGGCCAAGGCCGTCGACCTCGCGAAACAGTTTGCCGGGCATGGCCGCGTGCAAGGCTGCGGGTACGGCGATCTGGCGGGCGAGCGCTTCGACATCGTCATCAACGGCACCTCCGCCAGCCTCCGGGCCGAACTGCCGCCCCTGCCCGCACAGGCGCTGCAGGGCGCGAAGCTCGCCTACGAGCTCGCCTACGGCAAGGGCCTGACGCCCTTCCTGCGCCTGGCGCAGAACGCCGGCGTGCCGAAACTGGCCGACGGCGTCGGCATGCTGGTGGAACAGGCCGCGGAAGCCTTCCTGTGGTGGCGCGGCGTGCGGCCCGACACGCGCAGCCTCATCGACCGCATGACCATTCCCCTGGTCTGACCCGACGACCTGGAGACGACCTCATGAAGATCCTCATGCTGCACGGCATCAACCACGACATGTTCGGCAAGCGCGACCCGAAGCAGTACGGCACGGTGACGCTGGCCGAGATCGACGCGCAATTGCAGGCACTCGGCAAGGAGCTCGGCACCGCGGTCGAGAGCTTCCAGACCAATTGCGAAGGCGCGATGTGCGAGCGCATCCATCGCGCCTTCACCGAGGGCGTGGACGCGGTGCTCATCAACGCCGGTGCCTGGACGCACTACAGCTACGGCATTCGCGATGCGCTGGCGATCCTCACCGTGCCGGTCGTCGAGTTGCACATGTCGAACATCCATGCGCGCGAGACGTTTCGCCATCACTCGGTGTTCGCCGAGATCGTGAAGGGACAGATCTGCGGCTTCGGCGTGGACAGCTACCTGCTCGGCCTGCGTGCCGCGGCATCGGCCGCGGTGCGGGCGCACTGAGACCGCGCTGGTGCGTCAGATCATCGCGAAGCCGCCCGACGCTCCGACGGTCTGGCCCGTGATGAAGAGGGCCCGGTCGGACGCGAGAAATGCCACCAGGCCGGACACGTCCTGCGGCCTGGACAGCCGCCCGACGCCCTTGGAGATCGGATAGATGTTCACCATCTTGGCGAGCAGTTCGTTGTTCTGCGGCGTCGCGTCGATGTGCAGCGGGCCGTCCTTGATGCCTTCATGCGACACCGCACCCAGCGCGATGGAATTGACGGTGATCGCATGGCGGCCGTGTTCGCGCGCCAGTGCCTTGGCGAAGCCGGCAATCGCGGCCTTGGCGCCGGAGTAGACGGCCATGTTGGCTTCCCCGATCCGGCCCGCCTCCGAGATGATGTTGACGATGCGTCCGCGCCTGGCCGCCACCATGCCGGGCAGCACCGCATGGCAGCAGTGGAAGGTGCCGTAGACGTTGAGATTGACGATCTTGGCCCAATCGGCCACGGGCATGTCGACGAAGGCCGGTGTGCGCCCTCCCTTTTCGCGCCGCTCGGGAATGATGCCTGCGTTGTTCACCAGGATCTGCACGGGCGCATCGAAATGCCGGAGCGCGGCGTCCACCATGCCTTGCACCTGATCGGCCTGCGTGATGTCCGCGGGCGCGGCCAGCGCTTGGCCTCCCTCGCTCTCGATCTCGCGCGCAACGGCCTGTGCGCGCTCGGCAAACAGGTCGTTGACGACCACGCGCGCGCCTTCGCGGGCGAGCTCGATGCAGATCTGGCGTCCGACGCCCTGCCCGCCTCCGGTCACCAGGGCCACCTGGGATTCCAAACCGAGTTTCATGTGTACTTTCCTTGCTGTTGGATGAATGAAGATGCGGGCGGCGCTCAGCGGCCCTGGAACACTGGTTTTCGCTTCTCGACAAAGGCCCGCATGCCCTCCTTGCGGTCCTCGCTGTCCACCAGGAGGGCCGCGGCATAGCGCTCGTACTCGAGGCCGCTGTCCAGGTCGGTCTGCATGCCGCGGTTGACCGCCCGCTTGACGAAGCGCACGGCCAGCGGCGGCATCTCGCCGATCTGCCGCGCCAGCGCGAGGGCGCCGGACATCAGTTCGGCGCCCGGCATCACCTGGGTGACCAGCCCGTAGTCCAGCGCGCGAGCCGCATCGATCTGTTCGGCCGTCAGCATCAGCGCCTTGGCGCGCGCCTCGCCGATCAGGCGCGGCAGCCGCTGCGTGCCACCGGCCGCGGGAATGACGCCCAGGCGGACTTCGGGCAGCCCCAGGCGGGCATGGTCCGCCGCGATCCGGATGTCGCAGCACAGCGCAAGCTCCAGCCCGCCGCCGAGTGCCACCCCGTTGATCGCCGCGATGGTGGGCTTCTCGAACTCCTCGATGCCGCGGAACAGGTCGTGCGTGGTCTTCTGCGCGACGAAGAAGTCGGGCGCGCAGATCTGGTGGTCCGCGCGCTCCTTGATGTCGGCACCCGCGCAGAACGCACGCTCGCCGGCGCCGGTGAGCACCACCGCGCGCACGCGCGCATCCGCGCGCGCCAGCTCGAAGAACGCGCGCGCGAGGTCGGGTTTCATCGTGCCGCCGAGCGTGTTCATGCGATCGGGCCGATTGAGCGTCACGACGGCCACGTGGCCCTGGACGGCGTAGTCCAGCGTCGGGAGCTCGACGTGGTCAGGATGCGTGTTGTCGGTCATGGGTGTCTCCATTTCGTTCAGGCGGTGCCGCGCGAGAGCACGTGCGCGATCGCGACGGATCCCAGGCCGATCATGTGGGCCATGCCCCAGTTGGCGCCCTCGTGCTGCCGTCCGCTGGCTTCACCGCGAAGCTGCCGGGTGATTTCCGCGATCTGGCCGATGCCGGTGGGCCCCAGCGGATGCCCCATGCCGATCAGGCCGCCCGACGCATTGATCGCGCAGCGCCCGCCGATCTGCGAGTCGCCGCGCTGCAGGAAGGCCGCGCCCTCGCCCGGCTCACAGACACCCACGGCCTCGCTGTAGAGCAACTCTTCCACCGAGAAGGCGTCATGCAGTTCCAGCAGATCCAGGCGCGACGCGGGAATGGCCGCCTGCGCGAGCGCGGCGCCTGCGCTGGCGCGCACCAGGTCGACGGCGGCGGCGCCGTAGCTGGTTTCCGGCGTCTCGCTGCACGCTGCCGAGGCGCGCACGCGCACACAGCGAGCGGCATCCAGGCCCAGGCGGCGCAGCGCGCGGCCCGACACCAGGATCGCGGCGGCCGCGCCTTCGCCGCGCGGGCAGCATTGCTGGACCGTCAGATCCCCCGCCACGCGCGGCGAGCCGAGCACCTGCTCGAGGGTGCGCGGCTTGCGGAACTGCGCATACGGATTGCGCGAGGCATTGCCATGGTTCTTGACGGCAACCTTGGCCATCGCCTGCGCGTCGGCGCCACGCTCCCTCAGGTAGGTGCGCGCCATCATGGCGAACTTCACGGCGGGCACCGTGGCGGTGTCGCTCAGCCGTGCCAACCCTTCCTTGTCGGCGGCGCGCCGGCCATCGCCGTGCTTGTCCACGCCGACGGCCAGCACCACGTCGCTCACGCCGCGCGCCACCTCCATGCAGGCCTGGCGGAACGCGAACGACCCCGATGCGGACGCGTTCTCGACCTGCGTGACCGCCAGCCCCGTGGCGCCGAGGTGCCGGAACATCACGCGCCCCGCGGCCATGCCGATGGACGTGGTTCCGACATAGGCGCTCTGGACCTGCGGCCACGCCAGGCCCGCGTCTGCCAGCGCGCCCCGCACTGCGGCGAGCCCCAGGTGCGTGTAGGGCGTGTCGCTCGGGAACTGGTACGCATGCATGCCGATGCCGGCCACGTACACGCCGTCGTTGTCGTCGATCCAGTTGCTCATCGCGCCGCTCCTTCGGCCGGCACGAAGCGGCATGCAAAAGTCTCTCCGCCGGGCAACGCAACGGCGACGGCGCAAAGCGCCATGCCGACCCGCAGGCACGACTCGTCCGATCCGGCCATCACGCCCTCTTCGATGATTCCGTCCTCGATGAGGATGTCCGCCGCAATGCGCGGCACCTCCATGCCGGGCAGCAGCGGCACATGCAGCGTCACGAACTCCAGCAGCTTGCCGCCGCCTGGTCGCGCGACTTTCTTGGCGTTGCTCAGCGGGTCGCCGCAATGGCTGCAGCCGGGCACGTTGGCGGGGAAGGCGAGCTTCCCGCAGGCCGCGCACTGCGCGAAGAGGAACTCCAGCGACGCACCGTCGGGCGCAAGCTGGTAGAGCGTTGGATGCTGTGGCTGAAGGCCACGCAATTCATTGGTCATGGAACTGGTTTCCTGGTTTTGCAAAAAGGGCGGGGGGCGGGGGGCGGGCAGCGCGTGGCTACTCCAGCTTGGCGCCGGAGCTCTGCACCACGTCGCGCCAGCGCGTCATTTCCGACTTGACGAAAGCGTCCAGCTTCTCGCCGCGCATGCCGCGCATCGGCACGCTGCCGAACTTCTCGGTGGCGGCCAGCAGCTCTGGATTCACGATGGCTTCGGCCATGGCGTCGGCAAGGCGCTTGACGATGGGCGCCGGCGTCTTCGACGAGACGAACATCGCGCCCCACGCGCTCGACGCAGCGCCGGGATAGCCCAGTTCGCCCACGGTCGGCAGGTCGGGCGCGCTGGACAGCCGCGACTTGCCGGTGACCGCCAGCGCCTTCAGCTTGCCCGACTGCACGAAGGGCAGCACCACGGCTGCGTAGTCGAAGGCGAGGTCGAGGTTGCCGGCGATCAGGTCGGTCAACGCGGGGCTGCTGCCCTTGTAGGGCACGTGTGTCATCTTGATGCCCGCGGTCGTCTGGAAGAGCTCCGCCGTCAGGTGCGTGGCCGTGCCCGCGCCCGCCGAGCCGAAGTTGAGCTTGCCGGGGTTCTTCTTGGCGTACTCCACCAGCTCGGGCACCGTCTTGAACGGCTTGTTCGGATTGATGACCAGGATCAGCGGCGACTCCGACATGCCGTGCACGGCGGTGAAGTCCTTGACCGGGTCGTAGCGCACGTTCTTGTAGAGCGCCAGGTTGGCGGCGTGCGTACCCTGGGTGCCGTAGATCAGGGTGTAGCCGTCTGCCGGCTGCCGCACCGCGGAGTCCACCCCGATCGAGCCGCCCGCGCCGGGCCGGTTTTCCACGACCACGGGCTGCCCGAGCTTCTCGCCGAGCTTCTGCGCCAGCAGGCGCGAGGTGTTGTCGGTGATGCCTCCGGGCGGGAACGGCACGACGAAGGTCAGCGGCCTGGACGGCCAGCCGTCGGCCTCGCTGGCGGCGTGCCCGGGGGCGGAAAGAAGAAGTGCGCAGCCGAGAGCGGCAATGGCTTTGAGGAAGGTTTTCAAGGTTGTCTCCTGGTTTTGGAATTCGATTCGTTTGTGTTTTTTCTACGAATGGACGTAGACTAATTCAACCCTTCGTTGTTTGACAACCGTGCTTTCTGACTTTTTTGATCGCCGCCCAGGATGGAAAATCCGTGAAAGTCGGGAATGTCGTCGCTATGATCGACAACTTCTACGACCTATCGGAGGATTCATGCCCACCATCGTTCCTGCGGCCACCCGCACGATGACCCTGCTCGAAGTCTTTGCGCGAGAAAAGCGCGAGCTGTCCAACTCGGACCTGGCCCGGCTCATGGACCTGCCCGAGAGCAGTTGCTCCGACCTGCTGCACACGCTGCACGAGTTGGGCTATCTGCTGCGCACCGCGCGCAGCCGGCGCTTCTATCCAACCGCGCGCCTGTTGACGGTGGCCAAGGAAATCTCGGCAAGCGACCCGCTCTATGCCGTGGGTGCCGAGGCGTGCGAACTGCTGCGCGACCGCACCGGCGAGACCGGGCTGTGCGGCAGGCTGGAGAGCGGCGTCGTGAAAGTCATCGCGCTGAGCGAGGGCCGCCATGCGCTGCGCTACATGCAGCACGTGGGCGACAAGCTGGCGCTGCACGTCTCCGCGCTGGGCAAGGCGATCCTCGCGATCGGCACGCCCGAAGAAGCGGCGCGCCAGTTGCGACTGAAGCCGCTGCGCTCGCTGGCCTCCGGAACGATCACCGACCTGTCCGAGCTGGAGGCGCAGGTGGCGCGCGCGCGCGAACAGGGCTGGATCTGGGTCGAGAACGAAGGCAGCGAAGGCCTGACCGCCGTGGCGGTGGCCGGCCAGATCGGCGGCGAGACCCTGGCCCTGTCGGTGGCCGGCCTGACCCACCGCATGCGCGACCAGCGCGAGCGCTGCATCGAGGCGCTGCAGGAGGTCAAGGCCGTCGTCTTCCGGGAGCAGCAGCCGGTGTCGTCGCCTGCCTCCTCCTCTTCTTCTTCCACATCTTCCCGCCGCGGCACCAAGGCCCCGCCTCCCGACGAGCCTTGAGCGCCGCTCAACTTCACCTTCAAAAACCAGGAGACCCCGTGTACACCCAGACTGCAGAACAAACCATGCTGCGCGACAGCATCCGCCGCTTCATGAAGAGCGAAGTCGCACCCGTCGTTGCCCGCCACGACCAAGAGCGCACCTTCCCCTTCGAGCTGCTCAAGCCCCTGGCGGAGTTCGGCTACCTGGGCGGCCGGCTGGCGGAAGAGGAAGGCGGCATGGGGCTGGACCAGCTCACCTGGGCCATGCTGATGGAGGAGGCAGGCTACGCATGGCTGTCCCTGCGCACGATGCTCAACATCACCAACGCGGCGATCAACAAGCTCGCGGCCGAAGCCACGCCCGCGCAGAAGGAGCGCTTCCTGCAGCCCCTGCTGGCCAACGAGCGCCGCTGCTTCAGCGCCATCAGCGAGCCCGGCACGGGCTCCAACATCGCGCAGGTGCAGACCCGCGCGGACCTGCAGGGCGACCACTATGTGCTCAACGGCCGCAAGCTGTGGATCACCAACGGCGCCTTCGGCGACTTCGGCATCGTCGTGGCGCGCACCTTCAGCCCGGACTGCCAGGGCCAGCTCTCCACGTTCCTCGTGGAGCGCGACGTGTCGCCCTACGAAATGCGCCGCGTGGACACCATGGTGCTGCGCAGCACGGGCACGGCGGAACTGGGCTTCGACAACGTCAAGGTGCCCAGGGAGAACCTGCTGGGCGAGGAAGGCGGCGCACTCAAGAAGATGCTGATCGGGCTGGACAGCGCGCGCGTGAACATCGCCATGGGTGCCGTGGGCGCCGCGCAGTCGGCGCTCGATCTTTCCATCGACTACGCGCGCACGCGCACGCAATTCGGCAAGCCCATCGGCAGCTTCCAGCTGGTGCAGAAACTGATCGTCGACATGACGATCCGCGTCGAAGCCGCGCGGGCGCTGGGCCTGCGCGCGGCCGCCGCGCTGGACTCCGGCAGCGGCGCACGCACCGCCGCGTCGATCGCCAAGCTCTACGCCACCGAGGCCGCTCACGAAGTGGCCAGCATGGCCTTGCAGGTGCACGGTGGCCTGGGCTACGCCACGGACTACCCGATCGAGCGGATTTTCCGCGACACCCGCGGCGGCACCATCCCGGAAGGCACGACCGAAGTGCAGACCCTGATCGTCGGGCGCGAGATCCTGGGCATCTCCGCCATTGCCTGAACGTCGCCGGAGTTGCACAGCATGACCCATCCGACCTTCAGCACCGACCTGTCGCGCCTCATCCATCCACGCTCCATCGCCCTGGTCGGGGCGTCCGATCGGCCACAGAGCATCGGCGGGCGTACCCTCAGCAACCTGCTGGACCATTCGCAGATCGACGGCGAGCTCTACCTGGTCAATCCGACCAAGGCCGAATTGCGCGGCCGGCGCTGCTGGCCCAGCGTCGCGTCGCTGCCGCAGACGCCCGACGTCGCCGTCATCGCGGTGCCCGCATCGGGCGTGCTTGCCGTGATGGAGGAATGCGCGGCCAGGCGCGTGCCGTTCGCCATCATCCTCACCTCCGGCTTCGGCGAAGCCGGCGCCGAGGGAGAGCAGGCGCAGGCCCGCCTCAAGGAAATCGCCGATCAGGCCGGCATGCGCATCTACGGCCCCAACTGCCCCGGCCTCACCAACGTCAACCAGCGCCTGGGCATGACCTTCTCGCCCTCTTTTCCGCATGACCTGGTCAAGGGCCCGATCGGCCTGGCCACGCAGGGCGGCGGGCTGGGCCGCAACGTGATGCAGGCCATGGAGCGCGGCATCGGCATCGGGCTGTGGGCGTCCACCGGCAACGAGGTGGACCTGCAGGTGGCGGACTTCATCCAATACATGGCAACCGCGCCGGACATCAAGGTGATCGTGACCTTGCTGGAAGGCATCAAGGACGGCCCGCGTTTCCTGGCCGCGCTCCAGTGCGCCGCCGACAACGGCAAGCCGGTCATCGCGCTGAAGGTCGGCAAGTCCGCGTATGGCCAGCGCGCCGCGCAGTCGCACACCGCTTCGCTGACGGGCTCGGCCGAAGTCAACAGCGCGGTGTTTCGCCAGTACGGCGTGATCGAGGTGGACGACATCGACGAACTGGTGGACACCGCCTGGCTTTTCGCGCGCGCCATGCCGAGCGAGCGCGAGGCGATCGGCGTCTATTGCTCGTCCGGCGGCACCACCGCCCTGACCGCCGACGCGGTGGGACTGGCGGGGCTGACCCTGGCGGAGTTCGCACCGCACACCACCGAGCTGCTTCGCAGCAAGCTGCCCGACTATGCGGCGGTCAACAACCCCGTCGACACGACAGCGGCCGTGCTCAGCGACGCCGACCTGATCGAAAGCACGCTGGGCGCAGTCGCCGCGGATCCCAACCTGGGCTGCGTGATTGCGCCCATTGCGCTGGACTACGGCGAAACCACCATCCGCATGGCGCAGACCATCATCGCCGCGCAGGCACGTGTGCAAAGTCCCATCGTCCCGATCTGGATGAGCGACCGGCTGGGCGAGGGCTACCGCATGCTGGTGGCGGCAGGCTTCGCGCCGCCGCGCTCGGTCGGCAAGGCGATCAGCGCCATCAAGCGTTGGACGCAATGGGGCCAGCGGCACCGCGGCATGGCAGGTCCATCCGATCGCCGTCGCCCCGCTTCCATGCCCCTGGCATCAGCGCTCGCCGTTCGCAACCTGTCGGAACTGGAAGCCAAGACGCTGCTCGGGCAGGCCGGCATCCCGCTGCTGCCGGTTGCCGTGGCCCGCACCCGGGCCGAGGCGCGCCTGCTGGCCGATGGCATGGGCTACCCCGTGGTCGCGAAGATCGCCAGCCCCGACATCCTGCACAAGTCGGACATCGGCGGCGTCAAGGTCGGCATTTCGCATGGCCTGCAGGTGGAACTGGCATGGGACGACATCATGGCCTCGGCCAGGCATCACAAGCCCGATGCCGCCATCGACGGGCTGCTGATCGAGAAAATGGCGCCAAGCGGCGGCGTCGAGCTGATGGCGGGCGTGACGCGCGACCCGGTGTTCGGGCATGTGATGACCTTCGGCCTGGGCGGGGTCTATGTGGAAATCCTGCGCGATGTCACCCGCCGCCTGCTGCCGCTGAGCGCCGCCGACGCCGCGTCCATGGTGCGCGAGATGCGCTGCTTTCCCGTGCTCGCCGGCGCGCGCGGGCGGCCGGTGGCCGACGTTGCCGCACTGGAACGCTTGCTGATGGGCGTGTCCGAGTTCGTGATGGCCAACGCCGAACGCATCGAAGAGATGGACCTCAACCCGATCTGGGTCGGCGCCGAGGGCGAGGGCGCGCTGCCGCTGGATGCGGTGGTCGTCGAAAGGAGCGTGGCATGAGTGCCCCCGGCCCGCTCGCGGGCATCACCGTCCTCGACTTCAGCGAACTGCTGCCCGGACCGTTCTTCACGCAGAACCTGGCGCAGATGGGTGCGCGCGTCATCAAGATCGAGCGGCCGCCCGGCGGCGACAACGCGCGGCGCATGGGACCGGGCGGCTTCGAAGCGGTCAACCGCGGCAAGCTCAGCCTGCTGGTGGACCTGAAGGACGAGGCCCAGCGCGCCCGCGTGCGCGAGCTGGTGGCTCAGGCCGATGTGCTGGTGGAGTCCTACCGCCCCGGCGTGATGGCGCGCCTGGGCCTGGACTACGCCAGCTTGCGCGAGAGCTTCCCGCGCCTGGTCTACGTGTCGCTCAGCGGCTATGGGCAGGAAGGCCCCTGGGCTCATCTGCCCGGCCACGACATCAACTACCTGGCCGCGGCGGGGGCGCTGGCGGTCTCGGGCGAGCCCGGCGGGCCGCCGACGCAGAACTTCGGCCTGCCGGTGGCGGACCTGTGCGGCTCGATGTATGCGCTCTCGTCCACGCTGGCGGCGCTGCTGCAGCGCGACCGCACGGGCCGGGGCCAGCACCTGGACGTGGCGCTGGCCGACTGCGTGCTGCACTGGATGAACCCGCGCCTGGGCGCCTACCGCGCGGACGGCGCGACCAGCCTCGAAAGCCAGCGCGCCGCCACGCAGGTCAAGCCCGCGTACGGCAGCTTCCGTTGCCGTGACGGACAGTTCCTGAGCGTCGCGGCGCTGGAAGACCACTTCTGGGCACGCCTTTGCAGCGTGCTGGACATGGGCGACTTCGCGAACGAGGGCTGGCGGACGCTGGGTGCGCGCAAGAAGCAGGCGCAGGCCATCAACGAGCGCATCGCGCAGCAGCTCGCGCAGCGCGATTCGGCGGAGGCCTTCGAGACACTGGCGCGCAGCGACCTGCCCGTGGCACCGGTGGTGGCCCCCGGCGCGCTGGCCGCCTTGCCGCAGTTCGCGGGGCGCGGCCTGTTCAACGGCACGCAAGCGCTGTCGCTGGTGCGCTTTCCGGTGCCGCTGGCAGGCGTCGATCCGGCGGCGCTGGCCGATGCGCCGGCCCTGGACAACGCACGGCAGCAGCTGTGAGCCAGCCGCCGCTGTCCACCCGCCTGACGCGGCTCTTCGGGCTCGCCTACCCGATCCTCGGCGGCGGGTTGATGTGGCTCTCGGACGCCCGCTACGTCGGCGCGCTGACCAACGCGGGGTGCATGGGCTTCATCACGCCACGCTCCTTCGACGGCGAGGATGCGCTGCGCGACCAGCTGCGGCGCTGCAGCGACCTGACGGAGGGTCGCCCCTACGGCGTCAACCTCACGCTGTCGGCGCGCCCGCAAGCGAACACGGGCGTGCACCGCGCGCTGGAGATCGCGCTGGCCCACGGCGTGCGCCACTTCGAGACTGCCGGCCATGCGCCGGATGCGCTGATCCGGGCCATCCACGCGGGCGGCGGCGTGGTGATTCACAAGGCATCGAGCGTGCGGCATGCCCTAACTGCGCAGGCCGCCGGGGCCGACGCGGTGGCGCTGGTGGGCATGGAGGAAGGCGGGCATCCCGGTGCCAACGAGCTGCCCACCATGCTGATGGGCGCGCTGGCCACGGCACGCCAGCAGTTCCATGTCCCGCTGGTCCTGGGCGGCGGCATCGGCCATGGCGCCCAGCTGGCCGCTGCCCTGGCGCTGGGGGCCGACGGGGTGTTGATGGGCAGCCGCTTCCTCGTGAGCGAGGAGGTGTCCGCCCACGCCGCCTACAAGCAGCACCTGCTGGGCTGCGACGAACACAGCACCATGCGCCTGCTGCACACGCTGGGCAACACCTGGCGTGTGCTGCGCAACGACACGGCCCTCCAGGTCGACGCGATCGAGCGCGCCGGCGCGGCCGACCACGCCGCATTCGGCCACCTGCTCGACAGCCGCGTGGCGCGCGAACGCTGCTACGGCGGCGGCGACTGGCACAGCGGCATGCTCTCCCTCGGGCCGGCCATCGGCTTTGCCACGCGCATACAGCCGCTGTCGGCGATCGTGGAAGAACTCATCCAGCAAACACGCGCCGCCCTGGCGCACCTGAGCGCATCGACTGCACTGCCATGACCCACGCCCTTTCCTTCCTCGACCGGCTGGCCCTGCCCCTCATCGCGGCGCCCATGCTGCGGGTCTCCGGCATCGAACTGGTGTCCGCCGCTTGCGCCGCCGGCGTGATCGGCGCCTTTCCGACAGCCAACTGCCAGACGCTCGACGAATTCGACGCCTGGCTCGCCCGCCTGGACGACGAGGCCGCCGGCGCGCCGGCACGCACGGCGCCCTATTGCCCCAACCTCATCATGCGGCGCGACCCTGCCAGGGTGATGGCCGAGGTCGAACTGATCGCCAGGCACCGCGCGCAAATGGTCATCACCAGCGTCGGCTCGCCCGCGGCCGTGGTGCCGCGCCTGCACGAGGCCGGCTGCCGCGTCTTCGCCGACGTGGCCTCGCTGCACCATGCCGTGCGCGCCATCGAGTCGGGCGTGGACGGACTGGTGCTGCTCACCGCGGGTGCCGGCGGACACACCGGTTGGGCGAACCCCTTCGCCTTCGTGCGCGCGGTCCGCGACGTGTTCGACGGCCCGATCGTGCTGGCCGGCGGCCTGTCGGACGGCGTGGCCCTGCGGGCCGCGAAGACGCTCGGCTGCGACCTCGGCATCATGGGCACCCGCTTCATTGCCACGCGGGAGAGCCTGGCGAGCGGGGAGTACCGTCAGATGCTGGTCGACAGTTCGATCGACGACGTGCTGCTCACGCGCGGCTTCACCGGCTTGCCCGCCAGCTTTCTCGCGCCGTCGGCTCGCAGGCTGGGCATCGATGTCTCCGCGCTCGACGAGAGCATCTCGGTGGAAGAAGCGAGGAGACGCTACGGCGGTGGCGCCAATGCGGCGCCGAGCCAGCGCTGGACCGACATCTGGAGCGCGGGCCATTCGGTGTCCGGCGTGCGCGCCGTGCCGACGGTCGCCGAACTGGTGGATGCGCTGGGCCGGGAATACCGCGGCAGCGCGCCGGCGTGACGGGCTCCTGAGGCCCGGCCTCAGCGCGAGGCTCGCGCGGGGGGCGCCACCGAATCGCGCTCCACGTAACGCAGCGCGATGCGGGCCTTGCGCTGGGGCAGCCCGTTCTCGGCGATCCGGGTGAGCAGCAGGTCGACCAGGCAACGCGCGGTTTCGGCCTGGTCGATGTCGAGCACGCTCACCGCGGGTTCGTGCTCGGCCGCGAAGGGCGTGTCGCCGATGGCGACCACCGAGATGTCGCGCGGCACCTGCAGGCCCCGGGCGGAGATGGCCCGCAGTGCGCTGTTGAGCATGTGCGTGCCCTGCACGATGAGCGCGCTCGGTCGGTCGGGGCGACCGAGCAGTTCGGTGACCTCCGCGTTGACCGAGGCCGTGACGCTGCGCGCCTGCACCAGCAGGTCGGGCACCGGCAGGCCCGCAGCCTGGAACGCGGTGCGAAAGCCCTGCACGCGGCGCCGCACGGGCCGTGTGTCACCCTGCCAGAGAACGAGTGCGATGTCCCGGTGCCCCAGACCCAGCAAGCGCTCGACCACGCGCCGCACACCGCCCGCGTGATCGATGAGCACGGCGTCGTGTGCGCCGCTGACTTCCCGGTCGAACACGACGGCCGGCATGGGCAGCATCCGCAACGCCTCCACCAGTTGCGCGTTGCGCTCGTTGCCGGGCGCGAGGATCACGCCGTCCATGCCACGCTGCGTGAACGTTCCCAGTGCCTTCACTTCGCGCTCGGCGTCGTTGGCGCCGTTGGCCAGCAGCAGCAGGTAGTCGTGCCGAAGGAATTCGTCCTCCAGGGCGCGAAACACCTGTGCGTACAGCGGATTCGAGATGTCGGGCAACAGGCAGCCGACGGTTCGGCTGAGCCGCGAACGCAGCACCCGCGCCGCATGGTTGGGACGGTAGCCCAGCGCCGCCGCGGCCTGGCTCACCTTTTCCTGCGTGGCCGCCGACGCACCCGCGCCGTTCATCGCCCGAGAAGCACTGCCCAGCGACACCCCCGCCAGCCGAGCCACGTCGCGCAGATCGATCTTCTGTTTTCCTGCATTCATTCGGAGGGACTTTCCCTTTGGGGCAAGAGCATGGGGTGCATCTTAGGTGACAGCCTGCAAGGGTTTCCACCATTTCGGAAACGTTTCCAAAAACCAACCATGGGCGCACCCAACGCGCAAAAGGAAACATGCATGACCTCGCCAGCCATCCAGCCCGGGCTCCAGCTCTTCGCTGAAGCACTCGGTGACCTCCGCCCCTCGGCCGGACGCCTCGAGCAACGCCGGATCCTCGTGGTGGGCGCGGGCCAACGCGACATCGACGACCCCGATCCGCCCGTGGGCAACGGACGCGCGATTTCCCTGCTGTTCGCCCACGAGGGCGCAACGCTGACCTGTGTGGACATCAATCCCGAGTCGCTGCAGCGCACCTGCGATCTGGTGCGCGCATCGGGCGCGACCGCCCATGCCGAGGTGGCCGACGTCGCGCAGCCGGATGCCGCCGCGTCGACCGTGGAGCGCGCGGTGCACAAGATGGGCGGGCTGGACGGCCTGGTGATGGTGGTGGGCGTGGCGAGCGGACTCTCCCTGGACAACCAGAGCGCCGAAGCCTGGGACCGCGAGCACGCGACCAACGTGCGCTCCTGCATGCTGTTCGGGCAGCAGGCATTGCGGCACATGGCGCCCGGAGGCTCCATCGTGCTGCTGTCGTCGATCGCCGCGTTGCGCAATTCGAGCTTCAACCCGGCCTACGAAACGACCAAGGCCGCCCAGGTGTCGCTGGCGCGCTCGATCGCGATGGCGGGGCAGGCCAAAGGCGTGCGCTGCAACAGCATCCTGCCCGGCCTGATGGACACGCCCATCGGTCGTGCGGCGACGCGCCGCAGGTCCGACCGCCTCGCGATGCCGTTGCCTTTCGGGCGCCAGGGCACAGGCTGGGAAGTGGCCTATGCGGCGTTGTTCCTGATGTCGCACGAGGCCTCCTACGTGAACGGCCATGCGCTCGTCGTGGACGGCGGCCTGACCGGCGGCATCGCCGCGCCGCGCGCCTGATGGCAGCCATGCAGACGCTCCAACGACGTCGCGTCCTCCAGGCGGCCGCCTGCGCCGTCGCGGCGCCGCACCTTGGCTTCGCCGTCGCGGGCCAGGCCGATGCCTATCCCGGCCGGCCCGTGCGCCTGGTCGTGGGCTTCCCGGCGGGCGGCTCGGCCGACCAGTCCTCGCGTCGACTGGCCGAGCAGCTGGCACGCCAGCTGGGCCAGCCGGTGGTCGTCGACAACAAGCCCGGTGCCTCCGGGAACATCGCGGCCGCGGTCGCGGCGCGCAGTGCGCCCGACGGCTACACGCTCTTCTACGGCACCAACGCGACCCACGCGATGAACGTCAGCCTGTATCCGAAACTGGACTACGACCCGGTGAAGGATTTCGCGCCCATTGCGCTCGAAGGCAAGGTCTACAACGTTCTCTGCGTCAACCCGGCCTTCGAAGCGCGGGACCTGAAGAGCTTTCTCGCGCTGGCCCGCTCGGCCCCCGACCGGGTCGCCGTGGCCACGCCCGGAAACGCCACCAGCGGCCATCTGTCGCTGGTGCTGCTCAATCGCGCGGCCAAGGTGCAGCTCGCGCACATTCCGTACAAGGGCAGCGCTCCGGCCATCACCGATGTGATGGGCGGGCAGTTGCCGGCGATCTTCGACAACGTGGCGGGCAACCTTGCGTACATCCGCAGCGAGAAGATTCGCCCGCTGGCCGTGACGTCGCGCAGCCGGCTGCCGCTGCTTGCGCAGGTGCCGACCTTCGAGGAACTGGGCCTGCCCGATTGCGAACTCGCGGCCTGGGGCGGCCTGTGGGCGCCCAGCGGCACGCCGGCGCCGATCATCGAAAGGCTCAACCACGAAGTGAACCGGGCGCTGCAGACCGCGGCGGTGGCCGATCGCATGCGCGAACTGACGATCGAGCCCCAGGGCGGCACGCCCCAGGCCCTGGCCGAGTTCGCACGCAATGAAACCGCCAGGTGGCGCGAGGTGATTCGCACCGCCGGCATCCGACTGGATTGAAAAACCCATGGCTCGCATTCCCTACTTCGACCTGGCCGAGGCACCGCCGGAACTCCACGCGCTGCTGGACGGGCGCCCTCCGCTCAACATCTACCGCATGGTCGCCCACGGCGGCGCCACCGCGCAGGGCTTCCTCGGCCTGGGCTCCAGCATCCTGCGGCATTCCTCGCTGCCCGCGAGGCTGCGCGAGCTGGTGATCCTGCGGGTCGGCGCGCTGTGCGGCTCCACCTACGAAGTGACCCAGCATCGGCGCGTGGCCGCGCAGGCGGGCGTGCCCGCAGCGCAGGTCGAAGCGGTGCTCGGCCACCCGCAAGGCAGCGCCGACAAAGAACCATTCGACAGTCTCGAGCACCGCGTGCTCGACTTCACCGACGCCGTGGTGCGCCAGGTCAAGGCGCCGCCCGAGATGTTCGACGCGCTGGCCGCCCTTCTGCCGCCGCAGCAGCTGATGGAGGTCGTGATGACGATCGGCTACTACATGCTGGTGTGCCGGGTGCTGGAGAACTTCGAGGTCGAGCTGGAAGACGGCAACGTGCTCGACAGCCACGGCCGGTGGTCCGAAATACTGGGCAAGAACTGATTCGCCGGAGACACACGGATGACCATCAATCGCCGCCAATTTTCCGCCGCCGCCGGCCTGCTTTCCCTGTCGCCGATGCTGCGCGCGCAGGAGGCCTATCCGGCCAGGCCCATCACCCTTGTGGTGCCCTTCTCGGCGGGCAGCGTCGTCGACCAGCAGACACGGGTGATCGCGCGCGTGTTGAGCACCCGGCTCGGCCAGCCTTTCGTGATCGACAACAAGGTCGGCGTGAGCGGCTCGATCGGTGCCGAGTTCGTGTCCCGCGCCGCGCCCGATGGCTACACGCTGCTGGTGGGTACGCAGGGCACCCAGGGCACCAACAGCGCGCTCTACAAGACCATCCGCTACGACCCCGTGAAGGACTTCGTGGCCATTCATGGCCTGTCCGGCAATGCCAACGTGCTGGTGGTGAGCCCGCATCTGGGCATCGGCACGGTGGCCGAACTGGTGGCGTACGCCAGGAAGAACCCGGGCAAGCTCAACTTCGGATCCGGCGGCAACGGCACGTCCGGGCACCTGTGTCTCGAACTCCTGCAGAACCGCACCGGCACGCGGTTCACCCACGTTCCGTACAAGGCGAGTTCGGCCGCGCTGGTGGATCTCATCTCGGGCAACGTCGACGCGATGTTCGACTTCGTCCAGACCTCCGCGCCCCATATCCGCAACGGCAAGATCCGGGCGCTGGCCGTGACGCGCGGCCAGCGCATGCCGATGCTGCCTGACGTCCCGACCATGGCCGAAGCGGGCTACCCCGGCATCGAAGCCCTCAGCTGGGGCGGTCTCTTCGCGCCGGCGAAGACGCCGGAGGCCATCGTCAAGCGCCTGTCCGCCGAGGTGACCGAGACGCTCCGGTCGCCCGAAATCAAGAGCTCGCTGGATGCGGTGGGCAGCTTCATCATCGACATGCCCCACCCGGAGTTCCAGGCGTACGTGGCACGCGAGGCCGCCAAGTGGACCGAAGTGCTGCGCACCGCCGGGGTGTCGCTCGAATGACCGGCCATCGCGTTGCCGCGATCACGGGCGCGGGCAGTGGCATCGGACGGGAACTGGCGCTGGCCTGTGCGCGCGAAGGCATGGCCCTCGCGCTGGCCGACATCGATATCGAGGGCCTCGCGGCCACCGAAGCGCTCGCGCGCACGCTGGGCGTGCCGACGCTCGCGCAGAAGTGCGACGTCGCGCGCGCCGGCGACGTCGAGGCTTTCGCCGCTTCCTGCGAGAAGGTCTTTGGTGGGGTCGACTGGCTGTTCAACAACGCGGGGGTCGCGGTGCTCGGGCCCGCCTGGACGGCCACCGACGCCGACTGGGAGTGGGTGCTGGGCGTGAACCTGCGCGGCGTCGCCAACGGCGTGCGCAGCTTCGTTCCTCGCATGCGGGCCCGCGGTGTTGCGGCCCATGTGATCAACACCGCATCGGCCGCCGGCCTGGCCACGCTCGCGGGCTCCGCCGTGTATTGCGCCAGCAAGCACGCTGTCGTCGCCTTTTCCGAATGCCTGGCGCGCGACCTCGAGCAGGCGGGCGATCCGATCGGCGTTTCCGTGCTGTGTCCTTCGCTGGTACCCACGCAGATTCATCAGGCGCAGCGCAGCCGGCCGGCTCATCTTTCAGACACCGTCGAACCCGCCGCTGCATACAGCGACCGGGTGCGCCTCGGAATGGCCGCTTCGCCCATCGACGCGGCCGACGTTGCCGCGGCCACGCTTGCGGCGGTTCACGCGGGACGCTTCTATGTGATCCCGCACGTTCAAACCGGCGGCTCGATCCGCCGGCGCATGGACGCGATGCTCGGTGACTTCGACGCGCAACACACCGGTGTTCCATGACGCGCGCGCGCTCTGCCCGTCCACACGCCGCCTTCCCTGCCGGCACCTTTCCCGGAGCAACTTGAATGAATCCTGAGATCCAACTTTTCGCGCAACTCGAGGACCGGCTGGCGAGACTGCAAGCGCGGGTCGACGAAATGGAAAGCCGCGACGCGATACGCACGCTGCGCGCCCGCTATCACGTCTTTGTCAACGAAGACGAGGGCCAGCGTCTCCACGAGCTGTTTTCGGAGGACGCAAGCGTGATCTACAACGGTCGCCCGGAGGTGTTCGGGCGCGAGGCGATCCGCGCCTTCTTTGCGAACTTCCCGGTGCAGTACGCGCGGCAGTTCATCCACCAGCACGAGGTCGAGGTGCGTGGAGACACCGCGATCGGCCACTGCTACCTGGACGGACGCCCCGTGCACGGGGACCGCAGCATGTACGTGGTCGGTCGTTTCGATGACGAGTATGTTCGCGTCGATGGCCGGTGGATGTTCAAGAAGGTCGTGCTCACCGTCCACTACATGGTGGAAGCGGCCGAGCACTGGGAGTCGAGCCTGCCCATGAAGAAGACGAGGCAGCCCGCATGAGCGTTCACCAACTTTTCGATCTCGGCGGACAGACCGCCCTGGTCACGGGCGCCGCCAGCGGGCTTGGCTCGGCGATTGCCGAGGCCCTTCTCGCTGCGGGCGCGCGCACGTTGATGACCGACGTGGACGAAGACGCGCTGAACGCGCGCGTCGCGCTGCTGCGCAAGCAGCATCCCCTGGCCGAAGGGGCGGTGCTGGATGTCGCCGACCCCGATGCGGTGGATGCGGTGGTGGATGACGCGGTGCGCCGCTACGGCCAGCTCGATTGCGTCTTCGCCAATGCCGGCATCAGCGCGGGCCGCGGCTTCGCGGTGGAGGCGGGCCAGCTCGAACACGTCGAGCGCCCTGCCTGGGACCGCGTCATGCGCATCAACCTGGACGGTGTCCTGGCAACGCTTCGCGCCTCGGTACGGCACATGAAGCCGCGGCGCCAGGGGCGAATCATCGTCACCTCATCCATTGCCGGCATCCGCGCGGAGCCGCTTTCGGGCTACGCCTACGTCGCATCCAAAGCGGCGGTGAACAACCTGGTTCGCCAGGCCGCGGTCGAGCTGGCGCCCTACAACGTGCTGGTCAACGCGATCGCGCCGGGCCCGTTCGCAACCGAGATCAACGGCGGACGCCTGAAGCTGCCCGAGTCCGCCGAACGCATGCGAACCTACATTCCGCTCGGGCGCGTCGCGCAACCGCACGAAATCCAGGGCCTGGCGCTGCTCCTTGCATCGCCCGCTTCGAGCTACATCACGGGTGCGGTCATTCCCATCGACGGCGGTGCTTCCGCCCGCTGAGGTCACGCAGGCCCGACCGTCCGGCCGACGGCAGGATCTGCCGTCGCGGCCCGCACAACGGCAGCCTCCCCTGCGCAGGGCCCTCATTGAAGCACCGGCACCAGCGGCTCGCAGCCTAAGCTCTGGGCTCACGGCTTTCAATGACGACATCGCGCAGGAACAATCAATGACCCAGGCCCTGGTACTGCATCGCGCCGACGGCGCGCCCGTTTCAACCGCCTTCCGCAGGGCTGCCTTCGGCAAGGACGATCCTTTTGCACGGCATCGCGAGATCGCGTGGGAAGGCCCGGGCGCGATGAGCGCGGGCCGCACCAGCTTCATCGGCGAGCTCGACATCCCAAGCTATCCCCACATCGAAACCATCGTCGTGGTCGAGGGGGAGCTGACGCTGACAGCGGACGGCGCGGCCCCGGTGGTGGTCGGCCCCCAGGCGGGCGCCGTCATCGGATGCGGTACCTCGCTGCGCGTGCAGGCCGGGTCCCGCGTGCGATTCGTGTTCTGCGCCGCCGCTTGCGAGAAGCCGACCCGGCGCGGCCTTTTTCCCCTGAGCGCCGACGCCGACTTCAAGCCCTCCGCCACGCTGCCCGCGGACGTGCTGCTGGGCCCTTCGCCGGCGTGCCGCAGCGACAACGTCTTCATCGACGACGGTGCGCAATACAGCGCCGGCACGTGGGACTCGACGCCCTACCACCGGATCGTTCGCCCGCACCGCGTGAACGAGTTCATGCATGTCCTGGCAGGCAGCGTGCGCTTCGCCGCCCCTGACGGCAGCGTGCTGTCGGTGGACACGGGCGATGCGCTGTTCGTGCCCCAGGGTGCACCCATCGGATGGGAAAGCAGCGACCGCGTGGCGAAGTTCTACGTGGTCCAGAGCGTCCAGGGCTGAGGCGCCGCGCGCGCTGCGTCATGCTGCTTCCGCCGGACCGCATCGGCGCTGACGCGATCGGTGCCTCGCTGCGCCTGGTCGCGCAGGGCCAGTTGCAGACGCATGCGCTTTGGAAGCCCGGGCCCGCCGGTGCTCGAGCCACGGCGCGGATGGTGCCGCTGGAGCAGCGCAATGCCACGCGCCTGAAATGGCCCGACGCGGTTGCTCTGCCCATGATCGACGAGCCCGCGGCCCCGTCGCCCGGGCGACGGCTGGCGCAGGTTGCCGTGCAGTTCCGCCTGAGCCCGACCGAACTGAAGCCCACGCAAGCACTGGTGCAGGGCGAGGCGCAAGACCGAGCGGCATAGTGCAGAACGGACGATCGGCCGCAGGAGGCGTGCGTGTCGCCAACTAGCGCCACAAGAGAAGCGCTGGATCGATCTTGCGATCTTCGCGAAGCATCGTTTCGATTGCCGCTGCAGGAAGCGCCGCGCTGAACCAGTAACCCTGCATCTGATCGCACTGATGCGCCGCCAGCAGGGCCGCCTGGCCTTCGCTTTCGACGCCCTCGGCAAGCACCTTCATCTGCAGCTGGTGTGCCATCGTGATGATGGCGCGGGTGATCGACGCATCTTCTGCCAGCGCGGTGACGTCGGGTACCAGCGAACGGTCGATCTTGACGACGTCCACCGGCAGCCGGCGCAGGTAGCTCAGGCTCGAGTAGCCGGTGCCGAAGTCGTCGAGCGAGACTTCGACGCCCAGCGCGCGCAGCGCTTGCAGGTGCTGCACCGCCTGGTCGAAGTTGCCGATCAGCATGCTCTCGGTGACCTCGACGCCGAACAGCCGGGGATCGAGGCCTGCCGAGGCGAGCAGGCCTTCGATGCGGCGTGCCAGGTCCGGATGCAGCAACTGGCGCGCCGACAGGTTGACGGCCATGCGCAGCGGCGGCAGCCCGGCCTCCTGCCAGGCCGCGGCCTGCTCGATGGCGCGGCGCAGCACCCAGTCGCCGATGGCGACGATCAGGCCGGTCTCCTCGGCGATGGGGATGAAGCGATCCGGCGCGACGCGGCCCAGCGTCGGGTGCTGCCAGCGCAGCAATGCCTCCACGCCCACGATGCCGCCATGCGCAAGGTCGACTTGCGGCTGGTAGTGCAGATCGAGCTGCTCGTCGCGCAGCGCCTTGCGCAGCGCTGTCTCCAGCGCCAGCCGGTCGGGGTCGTCGTCGTGCGGTGCACCGGCGTAGATGCTGGCCTGGTTGCGTCCCAGCATCTTGGCCTGGTGCAGTGCGGCGCTGGCGCGGCGCAACAAGGTGTCCGCGTGGTCACTGTCGGCAGGTGCCGTGGCGATGCCGATGCTGCAGGTCATATGAACTTCCTGCCCCGCGATCGGCATCGGACGGGCAATGCTGTCGAGCAGCGCCTGCGCCGTGTGCAGCACCGGCACGGATGGCGCCGGCATCACGATCACGAACTCGTCCCCGCCGCGGCGCGCCACCAGATCGCCGCTGCGCACGGTGGCGCTGAGGCGCTGCGCCACTTCGCGCAGCACAGCGTCGCCGATGTCTGCGCCGAGACCGTCGTTGATACGCTTGAAACGGTCGAGCTCCAGCACCAGCACCACGGTCTGGAGGCTGGTCTGCACCGTCGCGTTCAAGCGCTCCAGGAGCAGCTGGCGATTCGGCAGCCCGGTCAGTTCGTCGAACTGCAGCAGTTGCAGGATGCGCCGCTCGGTGGCACGGCGTTCGCGCAGGTCGTCGATGCAGACATGGGCGAAGGACGCCTGGCCGCTGGTCACCAGGCTGACGGAGACGTCGACCGGAATCTCATGCCCCGCCTGGTGGCGCACGGTGGTCTCGAAACGCAGCGAACCCCGGTCGCACAAGTCGCGCCAGCGCCGCGGCCACTGCGCCACATCGATCTGGGTTTCGATGTCGGGCACACGCAGCCGCAGCAGTTGCTCGCGGTCCAGGCCCAGCAGCCGGCAGGCCGCTGCGTTGGCATCGCGATAGGCACCATCGGGCCCGACCTGCAACAGCGCGTCGTTGGCCTGTTCGACGGCTTGTCGCGTGAGCTGCAACTGGTGCTGCGCCTGCTCACGTTCGCTCACGTCGCGCGCAGACGGGATCAACCACACCACGCGGCCAGCCTGGTCGTAAAGCGGCAGCAGCGAGAAGTCCATCGACAAGGTGGCGCCGCCGCTCGTGGCCACTCGCACGTCGAAGCGCGAGGCCTCGCCGCGCACCGCGCCGGCCAGCGCTTGCTGGAGCCGCTGTCGCGAGACCTCGCAGGCTTGCCACCAGGGGGTGGCGTCGAAACGCTGGCCGAGCACCTGCTCCGGCGCGCTGCCGATGGCCTGCAATGCCGCCTGGTTGGCATAGCGCAGCACGCCGTCGGGGTCGAGCAGCCCGGCGAAGATGGAGGGGCCCAGACGGTCCAGCACCTCCTGCAGGGTCATCTGCGGGCCCGCCGATGTGGGACTGGCCGCCATGCGCGTGAGCGCTGCACCGCGGCGCGGATCACCCCGCAGGGCGTGTTTCTTGGGCATGGCACCAGTTTGTCCCGCAGCCACTGCTGGCGGCGTGTGCAGCTGCGGGCCCGAACGACCGGATCAGATCGACGGTCGAGAAGCCGTCGCGTCGCGCGGTGCGTCGTCGACCAGCCTTGCCAGCGTGCGCATGGCGCGTTCCAGCGTTTCATTCCAGGGCTGGCCGCAGGTCAACCGGATGTGGTGCCGGAACTCCGCCCGCGCAGAGAACATCGGCCCCGGGGCCAGGCTGATGTGCTGCGCCAGCGCGGCGCCGTGCAAGGCGATCGCGTCGACGCCGCTGGGCAGCTCGACCCACACGAAATAGCCGCCCGCCGGCCGCACGACCCGCGTTCCGTCCGGAAAAAGCCGGTTCACCGCGTCGAACAGGCTGTTGCGCTGCGCCTGCAAGGACATTCGCAGGCCTCGCAAATGCCGGTCGTAACCACCTTCCTGGAGGTACGCTGCCAGCGCCGCCTGCACCGGAATCGAACCCGACAGGCTCGTCGACAACTTCAGCCGCTCGACCTCGCGTGTGAAACGGCCGGGCGCGGCCCAGCCCACTCGGTAGCCTGGAGCCAGGCACTTGGAAAACGACGAGCAGTGCAGCACCAGGCCGCGCCGGTCGAAGGCCTTGGCCGGCAGCGGGGCGACCTTGCCTTCGTAGAGCTCGGCATAGACGTCGTCTTCGATCAACGGCACATCGTGCCGGGCGAGCAGCGCGACGAGGTCGCGCTTCTTCGCTTCAGGCATCAGGCTGCCCAGGGGGTTCTGAAAGGTCGTCATCAGCCAGCAGGCCTTCGGACTGTGGAGCGCCATCACCTGCGCCAGACGACCGAGATCGATGCCCTCGCGCACATGGGTCGGCACTTCGATGGCGCGCAGGCCCAGCCGCTGCAGCGCCTGCAAGGCCACGTAGAAGGTGGGGGACTCCACCACCACAGCGTCGCCGGGCCGCGCCACCGCATTGAGGCACAGGTTCAATGCGTCCATCGCTCCGTGGGTGAGCACGATCTCGTCGGTGGCCACGGCAAAGCCTTGGCGCAGATAGCGTTTCGCGATCTCGCGTTTGAGCTGCTGATTGCCGGGCGGCAGGTCTTCGACCATGCGCCAGGGGTCGAGCCGCCGCATGCTGGAGACCAGGGCGCGCCGCAACCTGTCCAGCGGAAACAGCGTCGGGCTGAGGAACGCAGAACCCAGAGGCACGATGTTGCGCGCGCGCGCGGAGCCGAGGCACGCGTAGATCAGGTCGTTGATCTCGACAGGCTGCGATCCGGATCGCGGTTGCGAGATTTCCGGTTCCCGCAGCGACGTGCCGTCGGCGCGAGCCGTGACGAAGTAGCCCGACCGTGGCACCGCACGCACCAGGCCGCGCGATTCGAGCAGATAGTAGGCCTGGAACACCGTGCTCGCGCTCAAGCCCCGGCTGGAACAGGCCTGGCGCACGGAAGGCAGGCGGTCGCCAGGGCGCAGCACGCCACCGGCAATCTGCTGCTCGAGCTCCAGAGCCAGAAGTTCGTACCGCGTCGAAGCAGCGTCCGGACGATGGGGCATGGTGTGGGCACCGCGCCTCGGTCGACTGCCGGCTGGGTGGGTGGGTTTCTGGCAGTCTATCGATTGCGCCCTGCGATGCAAGCAGCGTTCACGATGCCAGGCATCCAACGGCGCGGTGGCAAGCTCGCGTCTGCCGCGATCAACGCCCGGCAGCCAGCCGGTCCTCAAGCCGCTGAATCAGCCGGCCCAGCTCCGCCATGTCCGTGCCGTTGAGCGCCGGACCCGGCAGACGCACATAGGCCGATCGGATCGCGCCTGCGTTCGAACGTACCGGGCCGTGACGCACCGCAAGCCGCGCGTTCGAGGAGAGTGGCGTGGGCGCTAAGCGCCAGGCGGCGCCTGCACCGGCACACCAGGCACGCCCCGCGCATGCGCCTTCAGGCAGGCGACGAAGTCGATGAGGGTGGCCGAGGCGTGCTCGCGGTTCCAGACCACGGTGATGGGGCCGAAACGGATGTTCGAATCGACCGCGACTTTCCTGAACAGCCCCAGCGAGGCCATGTAGTCCGCCATGGATTCCGAACACGCGCCCACGTAGTCGCCCTTTTGCAGCAGCGCCTGCATCATGGCCAGCGAGGCGGTTTCCGCCTTGGGCACCAGCCACGACGCCTGTTGCTCGATGAGGTAGGCATCCATCTGGATGCGCGTGAGGGTGCCGACGGGCGGCATCACCCACTTCTCGCGCAGCACGTCGGCGAAGTCCAGCACCCGGTTGCTGCCCCAGTGCCTGCTGCCCTGCCCGATGACGATGCTCACCCGGTCGTCGAACAGCACCTGGTGCGCCAGCTGCGGCTGGTGCGCCCGCGCATCCAGGACACCGATGACGGCATCCATGGCACGCGTCTCCAGGCCCTTGAGCAGGTTGTCGAACGGCCCGTCGTGGATGGACACGGCCACGTCGGCGTGCCGCTGCTGGAAAGCGGCCACCGCCTCGGGCAGGCCGCCGGCGATGCCTGCCCAGACGCTGCCCACGTTCAGGCGCGGCACGCGCCCCGCCGCCACCGCATGCATCTCGCGGCCCGTGCGGGCGACGTCGCCCAGCACCGTGAGCGCCAGCCGCCTGAGCAGGTGCCCGGCCGGCGTGAGCTGCACCTTGCGCCCGCGCACCACCAGCGGCGTGCCCGCCACGCGTTCCAGCTCGGCCAGCCAGTGCGACATGGCCGACTGCGTCATGTGCAGCCGCGCCGCCGCCTCGGTCAGCGTGCCCGCTTCGTCCAGCACCAGGAACGACTCCAGGTGCCGCACCTTGATGCTCCGCGCCCAGGACGCGCCCTCCGATCGATCAATCATGAGTAAACCTTCATGCACCCATTTTGCATTTTCACTAGGAGAGCGACAGGGTCGTCATGAAAATACCTTCATCTTTCATGACAGCCCTCTGAGGAAGCCCCCGTGCCCCAACCCATCACGCACATCTCCAGGATCCTGATCGGTGCCGCGCTCGCGGCCGTCGCGGCCGCCACCGCGTACGCGCAGGCGAGCTACCCCAGCCGTCCGGTGCGCCTGGTCGTATCGCAAGCCCCGGGCGGCAGCAGCGACACCATCGCGCGCTTGTGGGCCGAACACGCCGGCAAGGCCATCGGCGCCACCATCGTGGTGGAGAACAAGCCCGGTGCGGGCGGCCTCATCGCCGCGCAGAACGCGCTGAATGCGCCCGCCGACGGCTACACCCTGCTGCTGGGCAGCGTCTCGCTGATGGTGCTCAACCAGTTCACCTACAAGCCGCTGCCCTACAACCCCGAGAAGGACTTCGTGGGCGTGTCCATGCTGACCACCGTGCCCTTCGTGCTGTCGGCCAACCCGGCCACGGGCATCAAGACGCTCAAGGATCTGACGGAAAAAGCCAAGGCGGCGCCCGGCAAGCTGAACTTCGCCTCCGCCGGCCTGGGCAACTCCACGCACCTGGCCGTCGAACTGGTGGACAACGCCCTGGGCATTTCGATGACCCACATCCCCTACAAGGGCGAGGCCGACGGCGTGCTGGCCACCATCGGCGGGCAGACGGAGGTGATGGCGCCGGTGTATGGCACGGCCTTGCCCCACATCAAGAACCACAAGCTCAATCCGCTGGCCGTGCTGGCACCGCAGCGCACCCCTGAGCTGCCCGATGTGCCCACGCTGGGCGAACTGGGCGTGAAGGGTTTCGACAACATGGGCTGGAGCGCCGTGGTGGCGCGCGCCGGCACGCCGGCCGACATCGTGGAAAAGCTCAACAAGGCCACGCAAGCCTTCCATAAGAGCCCCGACGTGCAGGCCAAGCTCAAGAGCATGGGCGTGATCCCCCTGTCGGGCCCTTCGGCGCTGGTGATGGAGACGACGGTGCGTGACGCCAAGGCATGGGGCCCCACGCTCGAAGCGCTGAACCTCAGCGCCAAATGACCCGGCAAGCAACGCCCATGAAAAAAGAAGCCATGGTGGTCTGCCCGCAGCCGGAGGCCGCCGAATCGGGCATCGACATCCTGCGCGCGGGCGGAAACGCGGTCGATGCCGCCGTGGCCACCGCGCTGGCCCAGACGGTGGTCGATCCGCTGATGTGCGGCATCGCGGGTTTCGGTACCGCCGCCGTCTACCTGCCCGGCGCCCAGGTGCATGAATATTTCGACTTCCACTCGCCCGCGCCGCTGGCCGCCAGGGAGGACATGTGGGAGCACCTGCTGGAGGGCGAGACGCGGGACGGCTTCGGCTTCATCCTCCAGGGCCGTGTCAACGACATCGGCCCCCAGTCCATCGGCACGCCGGCCACGCTCAAGGGCCTGGAGGCGATGCACCAGGCGCACGGCCGCCTGCCGTGGCGCCAGGTGGTGGAGCCGGCGATCCGCTGGGCGGCGGACGGCTACTTCGTGCGCCCCGGCATGCACGCCTTCTGGATCGACGAGCCGGCCATGGGCCGCGTCGGCAACCTCGAACGCCTGCAATACAGCGACGAGGGCCGCCAGCTCTACTGCCGCCCCGACGGGCGCCCCAAGCCCATCGGCGCGCCGCTGCGCAACGACGGCATGGCCGCCGTGCTGCGCCAGATTGCCGAAGAAGGCGCGCGGCCGTTCTACGAAGGCGACCTGGCGCAGCGGATGGTGGCGCACCTGCAGTCGCTGGGCGCGCTGCTCACGCTCGACGACCTGGCCCGGTACCAAGTGCAGCGCAACCCACCGCTGGTGGGCCGCTACCGCGACCGCACCGTCACCACCAACCAGCCGCCGGGCGGCGGCGCCATGCTGCTGGAGATGCTCAACATCCTCGAGCACTTCGACCTGGCGGGCATGGAGCACAACAGCCCCGGCTACCTGCAGCGGGTGTGCGAGGCCATGAAGAAGGCGACCATCGACAAGGACCGCTGCATCGGGGATCCGAAGTTCTTCGACGTGCCGCTGGAACAGCTGCTGTCCAAGGACATGGCGCGCGAAGCGGCCGAGCAGATCCGCACGGGCCACCGCTTCAACGTGGAGCGCGTGAACCCCGGCGCGCCCGTGCCCCGCGACACCACTCACCTGAGCGTGGTGGACGCCGACGGCAATGCGGTCTCGCTGACCCACTCGCTGGCCATGCCCTCGGGCATCATCACCCCGGGCATGGGCTTCCTGTACAACGGCTGCATGGGCGTGTTCGACCCGCGCCCGGGCCGCGCCGGCAGCATCCGGCCGGGCAAGAGCCGCTTCACATCGTCGTGCCCCACCATGACCTTCAAGGACGGCGCGCTCGACGTGGTGCTCGGCGCCCCCGGCGGCACGCAGATCGCCATGGGCGTGCTGCAGGTGATGCTCAACGTGATCGACCACGGCATGGAGATGCAGGCCGCCGTGTCGGCGCCGCGCTTCTCGTCCACCAGCAATGCCATCGACGTGTGCAACCGCATTCCGCGTTCCACCACGCGCGCGCTCGAAGCACAGGGCTACGCCATCGGCCGCAACCCGTACAACTACACGATCGGCTGGGTGCACGGCGTGCAGGTGCAGGCCGACGGCCTGCATGGCGGCGCGGACCCCGGCCGCGATGGCGTGGCGTACCGTCTGCGCTGACGCCCGTTCAGGCCCGGCTGTCCGCGGCCTCCAGCCGCGCCATCGCCTCGTGAACCGCGCCCAGGCGCACATCCTGGCTGCGCGAGGCGTCGACGATCGCCTCCATGATCCGAGACGCCTGCTGAGCCGATTGCTGGATCTCCCGTATCACGCGGCCCGACGCCTGCACCTTCTCGTTGCCGGCCTGCACGCGGGCCGTCGAGGCGGAGACCAGCCCGCCGATCTCTCGCGCGGCGGCGGCGCTGCGGTGCGCGAGGCTGCGCACCTCGCCCGCGACCACGGCAAACCCGCGGCCCTGTTCGCCCGCGCGCGCGGCCTCCACCGCCGCGTTGAGCGCGAGCATGTTGGTCTGGAAGGCGATGCCGTCGATCAGGCCCACGATGTCGGCGATGCGCTTGGAGTCGGCCTGGATCTGCTGCATGGCCGCCATGGCGTCCGCCGAGGCATCCGCGCCATCGAGCGCGACGCTGGCCACCTGGCGGGTGTGCGAATGGGCGTCGCCCGCCTGGCTGGCGCTGTGCCTGACCAGCTGCTTCAGTTCCTCGAACGCGCCTTGCACCATGCGCGTCGCTTCGAAGCGGGCGGTGATGTCGGTGGCGTACTTGACCACCTTGAACGGCTGGCCGGCCTGGTCGAGCACCGGGTTGTAGTTGGCCTCGATCCACACCGTGTTGCCCTCGCGGCCGACACGCTCGAACTGGCCCTGGTGGAACTGCCCGCGCGCCAGGTGCTGCCAGAAGGCCTTGTACGCGGCGCCCTGGCGTTCTTCGGGGCGCACGAACATGCTGTGGTGCCGGCCGACGACATCGCTTTCGTGGCGGTAGCCCATCGCATCCAGGAAGTTGCGGTTGGCACGCAGGATGCGGCCCTGGAGGTCGAATTCGATCACGGCCTGCGCGCGCCCGACCGCGGCCAGCTGGCTTTGCGATTCCGCGTCGCGCAGCACCTGCCCGGAGATGTCCATGGCGTACTTGACGACCCGCACCACCTTGCCCGCGCCATCGAGCACGGGGCTGTAGTTGGCCTGCAACCAGACTTCTCCGCCGTTGCCGGCGATGCGCCTGCAGCGCCCGACGAAGGGCTCGCCGCGTTGCAGCCGGTTCCAGAACTGTGCGTAGTCGCCGGAGTGCCGCTCGGCCGGGTCGACGAACATGCCGTGGTGCCGGCCCTTGATTGCGTCGAGCGAATAGCCCATCAGCGACAGGAAGGGCTCATTGGCGAACACCACGTCACCCTGCGGCGTGAACTCGATCACGGCCTGGTTGCGATAGAGCGACTGGAGCTGGCGCCGTGCGGAAACACGCCGGCCCGAAAGGAACGAAACCAGGGAGCGGAAGGAGGTCATGGTCGATCTGAGTACGATTTGATTAATCTACTCATCGACGGTTGGCCTGGGTGTAGGAAACGAGCGCAAAGGCTCACGCCGCCCCCACGGCGGGCGTTCCTCGGGCCTAGCTCTGCGCCTGCTTCGACGCCACGAAGCATCCATGGTCGCGCGCCCAGAGCAGCGCTTCGCCACGGCTGTGGACATCCAGCTTGGCATAGATGGTCGCGACGTGATTGCGCACGGTGCTCAGCGCCACGCCGAGTTCCTTCGCGATCTCCTTGTCCGAATGCCCCCGGCACAGCGAATCGAAGACGTCGCGTTCACGCTTCGTCAAATCCCCGAGTTCTGCGGAGTTGCCGGCGCGCTTCACATTCGCCAGCTTCTCGATGAGCGATCGGCTGAACCAGGAGGCGTCCTGCATCACCGTCTCGATGGCGCTGACCAGTTCGAGTTCGGAGCGCTTGCGATCGGTGATGTCCAGCCACGCGAGAAGCACGCAATCCTGGCCGTTGATGGTGACCGTCTCGGCCGACACCAGCGCGTCGATCGCATCGCCCTCCTTGCGGCCGATCCTGAAATCGGCGTTCCTCACGCTGCCGCCCGGAGCGAGCCGCTGCGCGATCTTCGATGGGACTTCGCCCGGCCAGACCCCGGCCTCCTCGCCGGCCCGTCCCACGACGTCCTCGCTCGCGTAGCCTGTGGCGGCGCTGAACGCCTCGTTGATGTCCAGGAAGACCAGGTCCTCCGCCCTGAGCACCGCGCTGGGCACGGGCAGCATGCGAAACGCCTTCTGGAACCGTTCCTCGCTCTGGCGCAGGGTGCTCTCGGCCTTGCGCCGCGGTTCCAGGTCCATGAAGGTGAAGAGCATGCAGGCCTCTTCACCGATGTCGATCGGCTGGCCCGCCACCACCACCGGCTTGTGGCCGCCATCGGGCAGCCGAAGCTCGGCCTCCATCTGCGGGATGGTGCCGCCTTCACCGAGCCGCTCCACTGCCAGGTCGCGCCTGTCGGCATTCTCGAAAACATCGAGCTGGTACACCGAGCGCCCGATGACCTGCTCGCGCACGTAGCCGGTCATCTCCAGGAAGCCCTGGTTGACCTTGATGTAGCGCTGGTCGCTCAGCCGGCAGATCACGGCCGGCGCCGGGTTGGCATTGAAGGTCTTCTCGAAGCGGTTCTCGGCGCTGGCCCACTCGCTGGCGTCGTGCAGGATCAGCGCCAGGCAGTCGGGCTCGCCGTCGCTGTTGGTCAGCACCAGGCTGCGCACGCGGTGCACCCAGTTGACGCTGTCGTCGTGCGCCGGAAACACCTCCACGATCACGTCGCTGAAGCATTCGCCGGCGATCACGCGCTCGATGGGGTACTGGCCTTCCTGCAGCGGATGGTTGTTGCGATATCGCAGGCGAAACCGCTCGCGGTACTGCGTGACGTCGGCGCCCAGTTCGGCCACCTTGTCCACGCCGTGCATCTTCAGGGCCGCCTCGTTGGCCCAGACGATGCGCTGATCGGGCTCGATCAGCATCACACCCTCGGTGAGCCCGGTGATGATCTGCTGGAGCTGGCGCCTGTCGGTCTGGGTCTGTAGAACGCGATCGTTCATGGTGTAGGTCTTGATCGGCGGAAGTCCCGCATGCGCGCCATTACAACCCGGCTCGCGATGCGGGAGCTTGCGTTGCCTCGCGCGTCAGTCGCGCACGCTGCGCCGGCCCAGGAAGCCCGCGCCGCCCGACACCAGGACACCCAGCAGCAGCGCGATCACGCCGGCCCAGGCCGCATGGCTCACGCCCTTGGCCGCGGCATCACCGGCTTCGCGGGCCTTCTGCTCGGCTTGCTGCTTGAAGGCGTCGTACTTCGCCACCGCCTGGTTGAAGCTCTGCTCGTAGTTGTCGGCGATCTGCTGGGCTTCGGCGCGGCTCTTGCCGGTGCGCGCCGCAATGATGTTCACCAGCGCGTCCTTGTCCGCCGCATCGAGGCCGGGCTGCGCCTTCTGGCGCAGGCGATCGAAGAAGGCCGCGAGGTCGTCCGCCGATGTCTGCGGCGCGGTGGCCGCGTCGGCGGCAGTCGCCTTGCCGTCGCTGGCCGCCGCGCGGGCGTCGGCCTTCAGCTTGTCAGGGTCCAGCGCGGGCTTGCCGGTCTGGCGCAGCAGGGTTTCCAGCTGGGCGCGGGCGTCCGACATGTCGAAGTTGATCCCGTTCTTCTGCAGCTGGTCCTTCACGCCCGAAGCCAGCGTGGGCGCGGCGGCCGCCACGCCCTGGCCGGCGAGCGACAGGCCGGTGCCCGCCACACCCGAGGCCGCGCCGATGACGCCGCCTGCGAGCATCGAGAGGGCATAGACCGTGACCAGCGTCGTCACCGCCCAGCACAGCACGCCGTGCAGGATGCCCTTGCCCGGTGCCGAGCGCCCTGCGAAGAAGGCGCCCACGGCCAGCGCGATGAGCGTGGAGGCGCCGACCCACAGGCCGGTTCCCATGCCGAAGCCCGCGAGCGGATTGCGCTCGCGCAGCGCGTCGATGGAGCCGGTGCCCACGGCCGTGCCAAGCACGCCCAGGAACAGGTAAGTCGCCAGCGCGAGGAACAGGCCGACGAAGACCGCGCCCCAGGACACGCGCCCCCGATAGACCTCGGCGGAATGCGGCAGGAGCACCGTTGCAGTTGTGGTTGTCATGTTTTTCTCTCCCGTGGAATGCACGCGGCTCAGCGCTTGGCCCAGAGGGCGCCCAGGACGAAGCTCACGCTGGCGACCACCGCGAGGGTCGCGACGGGGTTGACCACCGCCGACTCACGCACCTGGTCGAGCACGGCGCCGTAGCCCTGCTGCGCCTTGCCGGCCACCTGCCTGGCCTTGCCTTCCAGCTGGGTCGCGGTGTCGCCGGTGGCGGCGCCGAATGCGTCCTGGACGCGGCCTGCGATGTTCTGCATCGTTCCTTCAGCTTTTTCAAACATGTCTATTTCCTTCGTGGTGAGTTGATGTGGATGGGATATCGGCGAGCCACTGAACTACTTGCGCAGCTTGTCGGCGGCGTCCTTGGCCGCTTCCTGCGTCTTGCCGACGCCTTCCTGGGCCTTGCCGGCCAGCTTCTCGGCCGCGCCTTCAACTTCGAGGCGCTTGTTGCCGGTGACCTTGCCCAGCGCTTCCTTGACCGATCCCTTGACCTGCTTGAGATTGCCGTCGACCGTGTCCTTGTTCATCTCGTGATCTCCAAAGGTTGCCCGTGCGGAATTGCCCGAGGCGTTCGCATCAGCAGCGAATGGAGAAATCGTAGATTCGCGAAGGGCTTCGAAACACAGACAGATGCACTAGAAGACGTAGTGCATTTGCCCCGATTCGGGACGTGATTCTTCAGGGAGCGTAGGACGACCGGCAGCCCATGCGTGGGAGCCACGCCCACGGCCGGTTTTGATGGCCCTACTTCGTGAGCGCGACGTATTGGGGACTGGTGCCGCCCGACGGAAACTGGACCGGGCTCGACAAGGCGCCGGTGACCGGATCGATGTCGAAGACCGAGACCGTGCTGGATATCTGGTTGGCGGTGTAGACACGGCGGCCGGTGCGGTCCACGCTGATCGACGTCGGCCCCGACCCTCCGGTCGCGAAGGGACTGCCGGCCAGCGGCGTCGGAACGCCGGTGCGTGCGTCGATGGCGAACGCCGACACGTTCGCAGCGTTGACGTTGGCGACGTAGACGAATCGCCCCGTCGGATCGATGCCGAGGCCGCGTCCGGCCATTCCGGTATCGGCCGAGGCAACCTGCGTCAGCGTGCCCGCCCGCGGATCGATGGCATACGCGATGAGCCTGGAAGGCGCCGGGTTGGGGGCTGTTGCCGCCACGTAGGCAAACCGTCCGGAGGGTTCCAGCGCAACGTTGAATGCCTGCAGTCCGACCGGCAGGACGACGCTCTGCACGGGCCCGCTCAATGCGCCGGAGGTCGCATCGATGGCGAGCACGTCGACGCTGCCATCGAGGTGCGGAAGGTACGCGAACCGGCTATCGCCATCGATGGCCATCCAGAAGTCGTTGGGCGAGCCACCGGTGGCGAAGGAAGTTGCCGCGCCAAGCTGCCCCGTGGCGCTGTCGATCGCGAACTGCACGACACTGCGGTTGCCCAGCACATAGGCGAAACGGCCCTGCGGTTCGATGGCAATGAACCTGGCGCTGTTGACGAAGACAGTCTGCACAAGCAGCAGCGCGCCAGTGCCCGGGTCGATCGAGAACACGAAGACGGTGCTGCTCAGCAAGCCGGCGACATACGCGTAGCGCCCCGAGGGGTCCACCGTCATGTGCTGCGGCGAGCTGCCTGCGGCCACCGTCGTGGGCGCCGGCAGCGAGCCGCCAGCGCCGATCTCGAATGCGCTCGCATTGTTCGAGCCTTCGTTGGGCGTGTAGGCGAAACGCGAAAGGCCGACGTCCGTGCAACGCACTTCGACGGACGTGACGTCGGACGCGCCCACGGTGCCGAACGCACCGTGCGCCACGCACGTCTGCGCCGCCGCGGGCTGCGTCTTCACGGTGACGCCATAACCGGCACCGCTGGCCACCGGCGTGGCGAAGCTGAAAGTGCCGTTGGCCGTGACCGTCAGGTCGTCGCCCGCATTGTTCTGCAGCACCACCCGGTCGGCGCCCGCAAGCTTCGTGACCTTGACACTCACATTGAACGCAGCAGCCGAGCACACGACCGCGATGTCGCCCACGTCGGCCTCGCCCACCGTGCCCGCGCCGCGGTTGACCGTGCATGTCTGTGGCGGGTTGGCGGGTTGCTGCTTCACCGTGACTGCGTAGCTGGCGCCCTTGGCACGACGGTCCCCGAAAACGAAGCGGCCGTCCGCCGCGACCGCTACGTCGGCCGAGCCGGCCTGCTGCAGCACCAGCCCGCTGCCCAGGAGGCCGCTGACGCTGCCGCCCACGGCGTACGTGGACGCCTCCACCGCGGGCGTGCCGCCACCGCCAGCGCCCCCGATCGGCAGCGGGAAGGCCGAAAACCCGGACCCTCCGCCACCACCGCCGCCGCACGAGAGCACGGCGAGCGGCAACAGCAGCAGCGATGCCTTTCGCAAAAGACGCAAAGAGGTGGCGGCGCGGATGCTGCTGGTCAAAGGCATGTCGACTTACTCTAAGAAACAATTGGCGCAACAATGTTACTTTAGTCGGCCGGCGCGCAGGCGCTGCGTCAGCCGGGACCTGAATCTCTTCGAACATGCTTGGCGCGTCGCCTGGACGCCTACCCTGCCAGCCATCAATTTGGGATAGTCGGGGTCCAATGAACGACACCCCGCCGCCGCCCCGCCCGCCGAGCCGCATGTTCCTGAGGAATGCCGGCGAACTCGGCGGCCTCATCGAAGGCTTCGACTGGTCCTCCACCGCGATCGGAGCGATCGACCGCTGGCGCTACGAGATGAAGTCGGTGCTCGCCTTCGTGCTGCGCAGTCCCACGCCGATCGTGACGCTCTGGGGCGACAGTGGCGTCATGATCTACAACGACGCCTACCGCCGATTCGCCGGCAACCGGCATCCCGCACTGCTCGGCAGCGACGTCCTCGAGGGGTGGCACGAGGTGGCCGATTTCAACGCCAACGTGCTGCAGAAGGTGTACCGGGAGGGCGGCACGCTTTCCTATCGGGACCAGGAGCTCACGCTCGTGCGCGACGGCACGCCGCGCGTGCTGTGGGCCGATCTCGAATACTCGCCGGCGCTCGATGAAGCGGGCGCGGTCCTCGGCGTGATCGCGATCGTCGTCGAGACGACCGAGCGTGTTCTGGCCGAGCGGCGAGCGGCGTCCGAACACGAGCGCGCCCGCGTGAACGCAGAACGCGTCCAGCTGGCGCTCAACGCGGGCGCGATCATCGGGGCGTGGTTCTGGGACCTGCCCAGCGACAGCTTCACCATCGACGAAGCATTTGCCAACAGCTTCGGCATCGACCCTGCGCTCGGGCGTACCGGGATTCCGCTCGCGCAGATCGTCGCCACGGTGCACCCGGACGACCTCGGCGGCCTGCTGGAAGCGATCGAGGCCGCCATTGCGCGCGGCGGGGCCTATGCGCACCAGTACCGCGTCAAGCGAAGGGACGGCCGCTACTACTGGGTCGAGGCCAACGGCCGTGTGGATCACGCCGACGACGGCACGCCAGCCAGTTTTCCGGGCGTGCTGATCGACGTCGAGGAGCGCCGGGCGGTCGAGGCCGAACGGGATCGCGCGATTGCGATGCTGCGCAATCTCAACGATCAGCTGGAGCAGCGGGTGATCGAGCGCACCTCGGAACTCATCCAGGCCGAGGAGGCGCTGCGCCAGGCGCAGAAGATGGAAGCCGTCGGCCAGCTGACCGGCGGCATTGCGCACGACTTCAACAACCTGCTGGCCGGCATCTCCGGCGCGCTGCAGCTGATCGGCATCCGTGTCGCGCAGGGCCGACCCGACGACATCGAGCGCTACATGGGCGCGGCGCAAGGCGCCGTGAAACGCGCGGCGGCGCTCACGCACCGGCTGCTGGCGTTCTCGCGCCGGCAGACGCTCGATCCGAAACCGACCAACATCAACCGGCTGGTCGCCGGGATGGAGGAACTGGTGCGGCGCACCGTCGGCCCGGCGATCGAGCTGGAAGTGGTCGGCGCCGGGGGACTTTGGCCCGCGCTGGTCGATCCGTCACAGCTCGAGAACGCGCTGCTGAACCTCTGCATCAATGCGCGCGACGCGATGCCGGACGGCGGCCGTATCACCATCGAGACGGCGAACAAGTGGCTCGATCGACATGGCGCGCGCAGCCATGATCTTCCCGAGGGCCAGTATGTTTCCCTGTGCGTGACCGACACCGGCACCGGGATGACGCCCGAGGTCATGGAGCGGGCCATCGAGCCGTTCTTCACGACCAAGCCGCTGGGGCAGGGCACCGGCCTGGGCTTGTCGATGATCTACGGCTTCGCCAAGCAGTCGGGTGGCCAGGTCCGGCTCTACTCGGAGGTGGGCAAGGGCACCACCGTGTGCATCTATCTGCCCCGCCACCACACCGAGGGCGAAATCGACGACGACGGCGTGCAGGTGCGGCCCGCTCCCCGCTCGGAGCAGGGCGAGACCGTGCTGGTGGTCGATGACGAACCGATGGTCCGGATGCTGGTCACCGAGGTGCTTCAGGAACTCGGCTACAGCGCGATCGAGGCGGCCGACAGCGTGGCGGGCCTGAAGATCCTTGAGTCGGACGTGCGCATCGACCTGCTGATCAGCGACGTGGGCCTGCCGGGCGGCATGAACGGTCGGCAGATGGCCGATGCGGCGCGCCGCACGCGCCCGGGCCTGAAGGTCCTGTTCGTCACGGGCTATGCCGAGAACGCGGCGGTGGGCAATGGACACCTCGAGCGCGGCATGGCCGTGATGACCAAGCCGTTTCCGATCGAAGCCTTGGCGGCGCGGGTGCAGGAGATGCTGGCGCAGCCCTGAGGCGATCACTCGGACGCACGCGGCGCGCTCAGGAAAACCAGGACCGAGCGGCCGGTCGCAAGATATTCCTCGAAGGTCTCGTTCGATGAACCGTTCGCGTCGTTGTTCGTTTCCATGGCCAGCGTCCAGGGTTCGCCGGGTGCGGGGGGAAGCTTGAAAGGCACCGCGTCCTGCCAGCCATTGAAGATGACGAGCGCGCTGGTGTCGTGCGCGGGCCGGTCGACCGCCGACACGGGCGCTCTGCCATCCAGAAGCAGCGCGAACGACCGCGTCTGCGTGTCTTCCCAGTGCGCGGGCGTCATCTCGTTGCCGTCGGGAGCGAACCAGGCGGCGTCCTTGGCGCCGCCCTCTCCTCCGAATGTCGCTCCCGTCAGGAAGCGATTGCGGCGCAGCACGGGGGTCTGCCTGCGAAGCGCCAGCAGCTTCTGCGTGAAGCCGCGCAATGCGCGAGCAGCGTCCGTGCCTGCGGCCTCCCAGTCCACCCACGAAATATCGTCGTCCTGGCAGTACGCGTTGTTGTTGCCCTTTTGCGTTCGCCCGAACTCATCACCGGCCAGCAGCATCGGCGTGCCTTGGGACAGGAACAGCGTGGCCAGCTGGTTTCGCTGCTGCCGCGCGCGCAGTGCAAGGATCTGGGGGTCGTCGGTGGGACCTTCGGCGCCGCAGTTCCAGCTGCGGTTGTCCGAATGGCCATCGCGGTTGTCTTCGCCGTTGGCTTCGTTGTGCCGCTCGTTGTAGCTCACGGTATCGGCCAGCGTGAACCCGTCGTGCGCGCTGATGAAGTTCACCGACGCCCAGGGGCGGCGGCCGCGGTTGTTGAAGCGGTCGGCACTGGCCGTGACGCAAGACGCCAGTTTGGGCGCCATGGCTTCATCGCCCTTCCAGAATGCACGCACCGTGTCGCGGAACTGGTCGTTCCACTCGGCCCATCCCGGCGGAAAGCCGCCGACCTGGTAGCCGCCCGGGCCGATGTCCCACGGCTCAGCGATGAGCTTCACGCTGGAGAGCACCGGATCCTGCCGGCAGCTCTTCAGGAAGCCGCCGCCTTCGTCGAAACCGTGCGGCTCGCGCGCCAGGATCGTGGCCAGGTCGAAGCGAAAGCCGTCCACGCGCATTTCGGTCACCCAGTACCGCAGGCTGTCCGTGACCATCTGCAGCACACGCGGATGGCTCAGGTTGACGGTGTTGCCGGTGCCCGTGTCGTTGATGTAGTAGCGCGGCTCGTTCGGCATCAGGCGGTAGTAGCTCGCGTTGTCGATGCCCTTGAAGGAAATGGTCGGGCCCAGTTCGTTGCCCTCGGGCGTGTGGTTGTAGACCACGTCGAGGATCACCTCGAGCCCCTGGCTGTGGAAACGGTCGACCATGTGCTTGAACTCGTCGATGTGCGGACCGTCCATGTAGCGCTGGTCCAGCGCGAAGAAGCCGATCGTGTCGTAGCCCCAGAAGTTGGTCAGTCCCTTGTCCGTCAGGAACGGCTGGTTCAGAAAATACTGGATCGGCAGCAGCTCGACGCTGGTGACGCCCAGCTCACGCATCCCGGCAATCACCGCATCCTGTGCCATGCCCGCAAAGGTGCCTCTGAGGTTCTCGGGAACGCCCGGGTGGCGCATCGTGAAGCCGCGCACATGGGTTTCATAGAACACCGTGTCGCTCCAGGGCACCATCGGTCCCTGGGGCTGCGACCACGCGAACTTCGAATCCACGACCACGCATTTCGGCATGAAGGGCGCGCTGTCGCGCTCGTCGAAGCTCAGGTCGCCGTCCGGGTGGCCCACGGTGTAGCCGAACAGCTCGGGTCCCCATTTGAGCTCGCCCATGTGGGCCTTGGCATAGGGATCGAGCAGGAGCTTGTGGTGATTGAACCGGTGGCCCTTCTCCGGCTCGTAAGGGCCATGAACACGCAGGCCATAGCGCGCGCCCGGCTGCAGGCCCGGGATGAAGCCGTGCCACACCTCGTCGGTGTATTCCGGCAGGGTGACACAGCCCAGTTCCTTTTCACCGGCCTCGTCGTAGATGCAGACGTCGACCCGGGTCGCATGCGCCGAAAAGACTGCGAAGTTCACCCCGTCGTCTCGGTACGTGGCCCCAAGCGGATAAGCATGGCCCTCCTCCGCAGAATATTTGGCTTTGGCGTCGGAAGCAGTGGACATGTCGGCGTACCCGAGTTTCAGAGGATGAGAGCGTCACCGCACGGTCCGGCAACGGACATCGGATAGACCGCTGAGCAAACGTAGGACCACATGGATGCGGTCCAGTTAGTACAAAAGCCCGAGCCGGCACCCCCCGAAAATCAAGGTTTTCAACAAAAGGAAAGTCGATGAACAAACCCGCCCGAATGCTCATGCTTGCTGGCGTTGTCGCGCTGTTGATTGGCGCGTTCCTCGCCTTTGCCGGCGGGCCGCCCGGGGCGGATGCCGCGCTGGAAGCGAAATGCCGCGCGAACATGACGGCCCGCAACGCGGACGCCGCCTTGCTCGCCCAGTGCAAGGAAGCAGCCTTCGCGACCGCGATGACCGCGACCGACGCCAACGCGGCAGCCAGGGCGATCAGCGCGGCCAACAACAGCGAGATCGGCGGCAACGCCTTGGCCATGTTCCTCATGGGCTTTGGCGTTGTGCTGCTGCTGGTCGGGTTCGCGAAGGCGCGAAAGGGCCAGGACCGGCTTTCCTGATCGCCCGCGCCGATCAGGCCCGTGGCGGGTCGTTCTCGCGGCCGAACTGGCGTGGGCCGCCCACGGCCGTGATGAAAGCGGTGATGGCATCGTCCACACTGGCGGCGTCGGCCAGGATCAGCCCCGGGTCTGGCTCCCCCTCGGGCATCGTCAGCGGGATCTGTGCTTGAGCGAGCAGAGCTTCCGACGCGCCGAGCGCCAGGATGGTCTTGCAGTGCCAGTACTGGTCGCGCAGGAATTCGAGCGTGTGCGCGTCAGCGTCGAGCGCCTCCACGGCCTGCGCGCCATCGGGCAGCACGAGCGCGTCGAAGAGGAAGCCCGGGGAGTTTTCCATGGTCGCATCGACCGCGAACTTCTCTCCGCCGGCGCCCACGCAGGTGCCAAGCCGCGCACCCACGAGCCGCGGCACCGCACTCTCGGCCACCAGCGCTGCAATCACCTTCTCCAGCGACGCGCCTTCCACGCCGTTGGCCACCAGCACCGCCACCTTGCGCGTGCGGATGCCGCCGTCACCCGGGCGTGCCGTCAGCGACAGCGCGGGCGACTGTTCCACCTCAGGCGTGGCGGGCGTTTCCAGCGCCTTCGGCATCGGTGCCGGAAGCTCCATGCCGAGGTCCTGCGCCAGGCGCTGCGCCAGGTCGGGCGCGGCGTTCATCAGCATGGAGACCACCCGCTCACGAATGGCGGGCACCGTGACCTTCGACAGCTCGAAGCGGAACGCATTGCCGATGTGGGCCTGCTCCACTTCGGTCTGGCTCTCGAAGAACAGCCGCGCCTGCGTGTAGTGGTCCGCGAACTTCTCGGGCTTGATGCGCACCTTGTCCGCGCTCTCCTTGGCGTCGACGCGCCGTGCCACGCTCATGAAGCCCTGCGCCGCGCCGGCCTGGAACGGGCAGCCGCCGGCCAGCGAGTTGGGCTCGTAGGCCACGCGTCCGCGATGGATGGCCTGGCGGTGCATGCCGTCGCGCTGGTTGTTGTGCACCTGCGCGATCGGCGCATTGATCGGCAGCTCGTGGAAATTCGGGCCGCCCAGGCGGCTGATCTGCGTGTCCACGTAAGAGTGGATGCGGCCCGCCAGCAGCGGGTCGTTCGTGAAGTCGATGCCGGGGACGACGTGCGCCGTGCAGAAAGCCACCTGCTCGGTCTCCGCGAAGAAGTTGTCGGGGTTCCGGTTGAGCACCAGGCGCCCGACGATCTGCACCGGCACGAGCTCTTCGGGGATCAGCTTGGTGGCATCCAGGATGTCGAAGCTGAACTGCTCGGCCTGCTCCTCGGTGAAGATCTGCAGGCCGAGCTCCCACTCGGGGTATTCACCTGCGTCGATGGCCTCCCACAGGTCGCGCCGGTGAAAGTCGGGATCGGCGCCGGAGATCTTCACGGCCTCCTCCCACACCAGCGAATGCGTGCCCAGCTTGGGCTGCCAGTGGAACTTCACCAGCACGCTCTCGCCGGCGTCGTTGACGAGGCGGAAGGTGTGCACCCCGAAGCCCTGCATCATGCGGTAGCTGCGCGGAATGGCGCGGTCGCTCATCTGCCACATGAGCATGTGCGTCGACTCGGGCATCAGCGAGACGAAGTCCCAGAAGGTGTCGTGCGCGCTCGCGGCCTGCGGCATCTGGTGGTGCGGCTCCGGCTTCACCGCGTGCACGAGGTCGGGGAACTTCATCGCATCCTGGATGAAGAACACCGGCATGTTGTTGCCGACCAGGTCCCAGTTGCCCTCGTCGGTGTAGAACTTCACGGCAAAGCCGCGCACGTCGCGCGCGGTGTCCTTGGAGCCGCGCTCGCCGGCCACCGTCGAGAAGCGCACGAACACCGGCGTGACCTTGCCCGCCTCCTTGAAGGGCGCGGCCTTGGTGTACTGCGTGAGCGGCTCGTAGCACTCGAAGAAGCCGTGCGCGCCGGAACCGCGTGCATGCACGATGCGCTCGGGAATGCGCTCGTGGTCGAAGTGCGTGAGCTTCTCGCGCAGGATGAAGTCTTCGAGCAGCACTGGCCCGCGCGCACCCGCCTTGAGCGAGTTCTGGTTGTCCGCGATGTGCACGCCCTGGTTGGTCGTGAGCACCTGGCCGCTCGAATCGACGCGCACGCGATCGAGCGTGCCGATGGTCGCGTTGAGCGCCTCCAGCGCGACGGCGCCGGTCTTGTCCGAAGCATTGGCTTCGGACAGCGTGCTGGCGCCAGGCAGGCGCGAAGGCGGCGCCACTGTCACGCCTGCCGGTGTCGACTGCGCGTTGGCCTCACCGTGCTCGAGCGGCTTGTTGACGTTCGCGGTCATGCCGCTGGCCAGCGCCTGCGTGTCGATTGCGCGCTGCGCGGGCGCATCGCCCTTGCCGGCGGCTGCGGGCGCCGGGCTCGCGGGCCCGCCGTCGGTGTTGCGTGCCGCGGCGCGTGCCGCGAGGATTTCGGCTGCGCTTGAAGCTGCCGCCTTGACTGGAGGTTTTTTGGGCATGGTTGACTCGTGAAGTGAGCGGGCGATGCTGTGCGTGCATCCGGAGCCTCCATGTAGGAGGCCGCCGCACGGCGCGCGGTAAGCGCGCTGACGCGGTGCGCACGCGCCGTGTCTACGATGGACCGATGACCCCGCCCGACGAGGAAGCACCTCCCACCCCCCCTGCGAACGGTGCGCGGGCTTCCGCGACGCCCGTCGACCCTGCACGGGCTGCGATCCTGCTCTGGCAGCAGTCGCCGGACATCGCGTTCGCCGTGCTCGACACGGCGGGCACGATCACCGCCTGGCAAGGTGCCGCTGCGGCGCTCTTCGGCTATGCCGAAGACGACATCGTGGGGCAGCCCATCGATGTGTTGTTCGTGGCCGAGGACCGCGCCCTGGGCCTGCCCGCGCTCGAGCGCCAGGTCGCGGTTTCCGCGAACCGCTCGGAAGACGACCGCTGGCATCTGCGCAAGGACGGGGCGCGCATCTGGGTCACCGGCAGCATGGTCGCGCTGCGGGAACAGGGCGTGCATGTCGGGTTCGTGAAGGTGATGGCGGACCGCACCAACCTGCGCGCGCAGATCGAGACCACGGAGAACCGGCTGCAGGGCGCGCACGATGCGATCCATGGCCGCGACGCGTTCTTCGGCCGGCTGGTGCACGAAGTGCGCAACGCCCTCGGGCCGATGGGCATGGCCGCCGAGATCATGGCCAGGAAGGGGCTGGTGACCGATGAACTGGCCACGCCCGCGGGCGTGGTCAATCACCAGATCATCCTGCTGGAGCGGATGATGAAAGACCTGGCCGAGGTGGTGCGCTTCGGCGCAGGCAAGCTCAGCCTGAGCAAGACGCGCTTCGACCTCGGGGCGGAGATCGAGAAGATCGCGGCCGTCGTGCTCTCGGAGGCGAACAAGAAGCAGCACGTGGTCTCGGTGCTGGTGCCGCCCGTTCCCGTGCCGGTGGTGGCGGACCGGCAGCGGGTTCACCAGATCGTGTTCAACCTTCTTCACAACGCCATCAAGTACACCCCGCCGGGCGGCAGCATCTGGCTGCGCTGCACGGTCGAGATCGACCATGCGGTGATCAGGGTGGAGGACACCGGCATCGGCATCGATCCGTCCCTGCTGCCGGTGATCTTCGAGCTGTTCACCCAGGAGAATCCGCAGCACTCCGAAGGCGGCTTCGGCGTCGGGCTGTCGCTGGTCAGGGATCTGGTCCACGCGCACGGCGGCTTCGTGGATGTGCGCTGCGACGGCAAGGGCCATGGCAGCGAGTTCAGCGTTCGCCTTCCGCTGAACCCGGGCGACGACGCCTGATCGTCGGGTGCCCCGGCCGCGCGTCACCTGCGGTCGGCGGCGCAACGAACTCCAATCTCATACAGCCAGTGCTGAAGTGCGCCTACGCCGCGGCATCCCCGTGCGCTCGAACCTTCAGACGTGCACGGCCCTCGACCGCCCTTGGCCGGCACCTCTGAACACCAGCACACAGGAGAACGACATGAGCGATACCCCCGTCAGCGGTTCCGGCGACGGAACCCGCCCCGCCACCAGCGGCGGCGTCGACAACATGGGAGCGGGCAAGAGCTTCACCGGCAGGAAGACCGCCGCCGGCGAGGACGTGTCCGGTCCCGGTCCGACCGAGCGCATGCAGGACAAGCGCAAGAACGTGGCCGCCACGAAGCAGGACGACTCCGCGGCGTTCGGCCTGACCGAGGACCTGACGCCGGCGCCCAATCGCGAGCCCGGTGCAGGCCAAGGCAACGCGCCGGATGACACGCCCGGCGAAGTCTCGCGCGAGGAAGCGATCCGCCGCGCCGCCTACGACGCCTACCAGCGGCGTGAGCGCGAAGGCGGCGGCGCCGGCAGCGAAGAGCAGGACTGGCTGCAGGCCGAGCAGGAAATCGACCGGAAGGCGAACGCCTCCAACCCGACGCGAGGAACCTGACCATGGCGACCAGCAGCATCCTGGGCGGCGAACGCCCGCCCCTCGACCTCAAGGGAACCGACGAAGAAAGCCTGGGCCCCAGCGACTCGAGCGACAGCGGCAGCGATGCCCTGGGCACGGGCGACCACGCGGCCAACGAAGGCGGCGAGGCCGGCTTCGAGGAAGCCACCAACGCGGACATCCTGCCCGACCGGGTGGGCGTCTTTCCCGATGACGCCTTCGAAGCGTCGACCTCCATCGACGACCCCGATGCGGCAGGCGCCGACGAGCTTGCGGCCGAAGGCGAGCAGGACGCAGGGGATGAGGGGGACGACAACGACGCCGAGGAAGTCTGATGGCAGGCCATACGAAGGCGAAGGGCATCCACGGCAGCGTGCGGCAGGTATTGCACGGCGTCTTCGGCCACCGGGATCTGCGCCGCGGCCAGGCCGAGGTGATCGAGCGCGTCATGGCAGGCTTGCCGACACTCGCCGTGATGCCCACGGGCGCGGGCAAGTCGCTGTGCTACCAATTGCCCGCGCTGCTGCTCAAGGGCAAGACAGTGGTGGTGTCGCCGCTCATCGCGCTCATGAAAGACCAGTGCGACCGGATGCGGCAGCTGGGCATCCACGCGGTGCAGGTCAACAGCGCGCTCGGCGCCGAGGAAATTGCGCAGGCCGAGCGCGACATCGCCGACGGCAGCGCGCGCATCGTGCTGACGACGCCCGAGCGGCTGGCGGAGCCCGATTTCCTCCGGCGCTTGGGTGCGCATCCGACGGCGCTGGTCGTCGTGGACGAGGCGCATTGCATTTCGCAGTGGGGGCATGATTTTCGCCCCGCCTTCCTGGAGATCGGACCGTCCATCAAGGCGCTGCGCAGCCCGGCCGTGCTGGCGCTGACGGCCACGGCCGGCGCGGAGGTGGTCGCCGACGTGATGAAGCAGCTGGGCATTCCCCGCACGGGCCTGGTGGATACGGGCGCCTACCGCGACAACCTGCAGTTTGCGGTCGAGCAGCTGGCCGACGAGGACGAGCGTTTGCGCCGCACCGTCGAGCTGGTGGCGCAGGAGTCAGGCAGCGGCATCGTGTATGCCGCGACGGTGAAAGCCGCCGAGCGCATCTTCGATGCGCTGAAGGCACGCGACGTGGCCGCGGCGCTCTATCACGGCAAGCTCGGTTCGCGCGAGCGCACCGCTGCGCAGGAGGCCTTCATGGCGGGCGAGGTGCGGGTCATGGTGGCCACCAATGCGTTCGGCATGGGCATCGACAAGCCCGACATCCGCTTCGTGCTGCATGGCCAGATGCCCTCGAGCCTGCATGCGTACTACCAGGAAGCCGGACGCGCCGGGCGCGACGGCGAGCGCGCGCGCTGCACCCTGCTCTTCCACGCCAAGGACCGGACGGTGCAGCAGTTCTTTCTTGCCGGCAAGTATCCGCAGCTCGAGGACCTCGACGCGATCCACCGGCAATTGCTGGCGTCACCGCCCGATCCCGCGGGCTGGACGGCCGCCCGCCTGCTCGACGCGCTGGAGCAGCCACGCACCCGGCTGCAGGCCGGCATCGCGCTGCTCAAGCAGGCACAGGTGCTCAGGGCCGACCGGCGCGCACGCCTGTCGGTGCGCAAGACCGAGATCACCGACGCCGACCTGCGCGCCTTGCTCGAGACCTACACGCAGCGGCGCGTGCAGGACCGCGAGACGCTCGAACGCATGGTGGCGTACGCGCAGTCCGGCCAGTGCCGATGGCAGATGCTGCTGGGCGATCTGGACGAGTCCGCGCGCATGCGGCGCTGCGGCACGTGCGACAACTGCCGGCGCATTGCGGCGCATGAGGCGGCCATGGCCCAACCCATCGTCGTGAGCGCCGGCAACGCGCAACAGGCCTCGCCGGCGCTGTCGGCCTTTTGTACCGGCGACGCCGTGAAGGTCCGGCGCTTCGGCCGGGGCACGGTGGTGGCGTCGGACGGCAGCTCGGTCACGGTGGGGTTCGACGACGGAAGCGAACGCTGCTTTCATCCGGACTATGTGACGGCCCTGCGCCGGTCCGTGGCGCGCGCCGCCGCCGTGCGGAAGCCGCTGCCGGCATGCGCGCAGGCGGCCTGATGCCGGCC